>OJDH01000130.1_pt1 | contig 58261 bp, 48 predicted proteins | sample 1592761 | NCBI WGS metagenome assembly OJDH01 (sample SAMN05416855, study PRJEB24817) | seawater metagenome | isolation source: Sea water | place: Canada:Atlantic | collected 2013-11
GCCTCAGGACCGCTAAACTCTCGCTGAGCGATCAAATCTTTATACTGATTGGTATTATGTGTAAATACTTCTATGACACGGCGCCACTCTATATTAACAGAAAGGGTCCCTATAGCCTCTACGACAGCTTCCCTGCTGTCGAAGGTCATAGCCGCATTCACACTAGATTGTTTATTTTTTTGATTGAAGGGATCTTGGTCACACTTGCTTTAGTTGCTGAAATCATTATGGATTATCTAGTTATTTAATGAATATTTATGAGCACATTTTATTCATCATTACATAAAAATCCGATGACTTGTGGCCATCGGATTTTGATTTTTAGTGTAGTCATCAAGCGCTTCGTAAAAATGGATCGGCATTACGAAAAACCCCGATGATTTTCATATCAACTACAAGTTTATATTTTATTGCTATCCGTATTAAGGTATTGATTACATCTAATGTTAATCGATCTAAATGGACTCCAACCTATGCTGTTTTTGGCTCTGGCTTTAAGGCTTATATAGTTGGGACTGTAGCTGAAAGATTTGAAGAAGTTTGCATTTGATCCTGAGTAAATTCTTGAGCTTCCCATATAAACTTCATACAGGGTTGGTGAATTGCTTGCGTTAACCGTGCCGGAAAGCCACATTCCTCCCTCCTCTGGAAGTCGTTTCATATCTAAATCCTCACCTTCTGGGGATATTGGGATCGGACCGTCGCTGAAACATTGAGCGTGGGCTGTGAAAGAGTTCACTACAGGCACTGATGTTGTCCCTGCTACAGTTACATTTCGATTAGTACTCGCACCATTACTATGTCTGACAGATATTTGATAGGTACCTGCACTGGCATAATTATGATTCATCGTTTTACTGCTTGCCAAATTGCTAATGCCTGATGTGCTTCCATCGCCCCAGTAGACAGTGAAATCCTGATAGCCGGTATCAGCTGACTTAACACACGCTCTTAAGCTAACGGGCATAGTGACAGAGCTACTGGACACTGATGGTCGAATGATGGGGGAAAATGCTGAACTGTGTGGACTGACCAAATCCGTAAAATACAGATCTGTACGGTAAATCTGCCAATATTGCTCATTGAAATATTTAACCTGTGCAACAACACCTGCGCGGAAATCAATATCCAATACACCAGCAGAAACGTTTTCATTACCGCCTATGTTGTCACCATTACCACACATATTACCGTAGTACCCAGAGAGTTTAATGGGCAGAGAAGGCTTGATACCGACTTTAGCCCAAATTAGCCCCCAATATACACGTCCCTTAATCGCCACTTCAGCCCAGGGCTCAATGGTTGCGGATGCCATCAATTGATATTGAATGTTACTCAGTTGCAGGGTGCCATTGTCGGCGAATGAACTTGACACTTTTGCACAATTATTTTTATCACAGGCATACTCATAGTGACCGGCAATATTTAGTACTTTCTCTAATCCTACGTCTCCGCTGGCACTTAGTGTTAGGTTGCCGGTTCCAGCTCTGATGGGTAATTTAACATCATATTGAACAGGAACAACGCCAATCATAAACCATCCATTAGCAATTGTTGGTTCTGCAATATTCCAGGTATAACCGGTAAAAGTATGGGTTGCTTCACCGTGTATGTTGATGTCTCCGGTAATCGCATAATCAGCCCTAGCTTTAAGCTGCTTCATGCGAATTTTATAAGGGATACAAAAACTTCTCTTATATTTGTAATCTAAAGTAGCCTTACCATTTCCGGAAGTGGTTGCGTTAATTTCAACATCCACAAAAGCATTACCGCTACCGAAGCGTTTGGATTTATCAAACGATTCATTAAATGACTTGGACCAGTTTTTACTTTTGTGCGTCCAGCCAAAACAGCCTTTCGCATCGAACTTCTCATCTCCAGCCTTAACACCTTGAATATTTAGTGATTTATATTGCTCCAACTGAATATCCTGCCAGCCACGTTTCGCAACCAGCGCATTCATGCCGCTGAGCGAATTTACACCTGCAGCATCTTTGTCAACAACGATTACATCGAATTCATCATCCGCTGACTGAAGCTCTGACATACAAGGTTGTGCTGCTTTAACGCAGGGGACTGGGCTGCGATCAAATTCACCAATAATTTCATCTCTTTCATTAAGCGGTAAACCGGCATAAAGATAAGCACCATTTGCACCAGTAGCGGAATACAAAAAGTAAAAATCAGACTGTTGTGGTGTGCCATTTCCATCCGTATAGCTGATTTGTTTAAGCTCATATCCATTACCTGACATTAGGACAATAGTGTCGACGTCACTGCCTTTTGCCGGGCCATATAAGTCTGCTGCACTAGTATTAGCGAGAGCTATTGGTGAAGTAACAACAAGTCCCATTAGGCTAATTTGCCTAAATATTTTTTTAAAATTAATTTGTATATTCATATTAAAAGTTCATCCTTGGTTGGACTTAACAAAAAATATTTAACCCAGTAAGTTTTTTGCTTATAGCCAGTGTAAATTAACGTCTATAAATAGAGGTTATCCGGCAGGTACTTTTTCAATAAAAAGAAATTTTATATAAATCAACGATCCTGACTATTAGTTCAAATCGAAAATGTTGAACGCTAAATGTTATCGATACGAACACTACGGAATACATTTGACCATAAGTACCTAAAGCATATTTATACGTATACACTTGATAAATAACATATCCAAAGATATTCTTTCTGGAATGATCAGAATAAATTTAGAAACATATAAACTTGGGTTGTGAAATTAACGTTCACCAATAACTTACATTTATTCCATGCAAAAAAAATAGTACGAAAGAGCCGTAAATAACAAAGTGGAAAGAATCGTATCTAATTACTAGTACAATAGGGTTGGAGTGGGGAAAAGGGAGGGGGAGTTTAATAGCAAGCTTGTGTAATAAATCATAGCACATATATAAATAGGGATGTATATGCTCTTCTCTATACAATTAGGACAAAGTAAGGTTTAGTTATATTCATAATTGATTTGTTTTTGTATGCTTCAATACAATTGTTGAGTTGATTGCATTGTCTGTAAACTCATAAAGGCCTTCGTGTTTGCTAAAGAGCCAATAAAGCTTTAATCGAAGAGACAAATAATCAAGTGTAACTCGCGGTTGCGAGCTTCTATTTCAAGGCGAAGTTTCACCCTGAAACTCTTTGGGCGGGAGGTAAGGAGACCCCATTGGCCGTTTAACAAGGATGTTATTGGCAAATCGCAGAGCGTATATGGGCATATCACTCTTTCTCAAAGAATGATTGCACGCTTCCTAATAGAGGCAATAGATAACAATTTAAGGTGCGACCTCAAATGAACAAACCCAATACCAGTCTCAGTCAAAATCCAAACCTGAAAATGTAATCAGCTTTCATTTGAGGCTAACCGTTTTTGAGGAACGCTAGACAGTTTCGCTTACGACTTGTTCCCTCTTTTATTGATCTAGCTCAATTTCTGTGAATCCCTTAACATTTACAAGCATGCTAGTTTATTACTTAAGCTATGCCTGCGATACTGGCCTCATTCACATTGTTTAAGATCTGCTTCTGCACTTATGGTGACGAGCATTTCTTTATTCTTGCAGGAACTGCATGGAAAAATCCCTAGAGAAAGTACTGGCATCTTGGCTAAAACAGCAGAAAGGTGCCTGTGGTTTCTACCTTAATTTAACCGTTCTGTTTGGCTTATTGACTGGCCTTGCATTGGTTGTTCAAGCCTATTTTATTGCGACCATTTTGCATGGGGTGATTATTTTTGAACTGCCCAAGTCGGATTTTACTCAAGAGTTTCTCTCTCTCTTAGGTTTGATTGCGGTGCGCGCCTTATTGGCTTTTGCCAGAGAGCGAGCAAGCTTCGAGGCGGGTAAACGTCTGAGAACTCATATTCGCTCGGCCGTGCTTGATAAGGTCAACGAGCTTGGACCCGCTTTTGTTAAAGGCAAGCCTGTTGGCAGTTGGGCCAGTATCGTATTGGAGCAGGTAGAAGATCTGCATGACTTTTATGCTCGCTATTTGCCGCAGGTTTTACTGGCGGGCTTTATTCCGTTAACGATCTTAGTGGTTGTGTTTCCAATTAACTGGGCTGCTGGGATTATTTTGCTCGCAACCGCGCCTCTTATCCCTATGTTTATGGTGTTGGTTGGCATGGGCGCTGCCGATGCTAATCGAAAAAATTTCAGTGCCTTGGCCAAATTGAGTGGTCACTTTATGGATCGGTTAAAGGGTCTAAGCACCCTCAAACTATTTAACCGGGGCAATAGCGAGGTTAACGAAATTGAGTCGGCTTCGGAAGAGTTTAGAGAGCGAACCATGTCGGTGTTGCGCATGGCATTTTTGAGCTCTGCGGTGCTTGAGTTTTTTGCTGCAGTTTCGATTGCAGTATTGGCGGTCTATTTCGGATTCAGTTATCTAGACCATCTCAATTTTGGTCATTACGGCACTGAGCTAACCCTGTTTATCGGTTTGTTTGTGTTGATTTTGGCTCCAGAGTTTTATCAACCTTTGCGTGATATGGGGACGCATTACCACGCTAAAGCCCAAGCGATAGGCGCAGCTGAAGAGTTAATGGCATTACTCGATTACACACTTGATGATGGCGATATGGGGCAAACAAAGCTTAATGACGCCGATCTGGGGGATGTCTCTGCTGGGCTAGCCATCGAGGCGAAGGAGCTGACAGTAACGAGTTTAGATGGTGCGCCATTACTCGGCCCAATAAGCTTTGCCCTTAATGCGGGTGAGCATTTAGCGATTGTGGGGCCTAGCGGTGCGGGGAAAACCAGCTTACTTAACGCTTTATTAGGATTCTTGCCTTATAAAGGTTCGCTAAAAGTGAACGGTGTAGAACTCGGTCAATTAGACAAAACGAGTTGGCGTAGACATTTGGCGTGGTTGGGTCAGGAGCCTCAACTGTTTCATGGCACTATTCGTGACAATGTGGCAATGGCAGATCCATCAATGAGTGATGAGGTGGTCAGGCTGCATTTGACGCAAGCTAAGGTGCTCGATTTTGTTGAGCAACAAAGCCAAGGTTTGGATTATAAAGTGGGTGAGCAGGCGTCCACTCTCTCTGTTGGGCAAGCTCAGCGTATTGCTCTAGCACGTGCATTAGGTCAAAAGGCTCATCTATTTCTACTCGATGAACCTACAGCCAGTCTTGATAGCCACAGTGAACAAGCTGTGCAGCAAGCGCTGCGAGAGTCGATGGCAAGTGCGACTTGTCTGATGGTCACTCACAGATTAGATCAACTGCATCAGATGGATAATATCTTGGTGCTTGATAACGGTATTATCGCTGAGCAGGACAGTTTTGAGCAGTTAGATAGGAGAGAGGGGTTGTTTAAGCAGATGCAGCAAGAGGCGGTAGATCACGTCACTAGTCTAGATGAGGTGAAATCATGAAAGTGCTGCTTCCCTTTATAAAGTTGTTTAAACATCAGTGGTTGATGATGTTTACCGGCCTGCTGTTAAGTGTGATAACCCTGATGGCTGGCATTGGCTTACTGTCTCTTTCCGGTTGGTTTCTATCTGCGGCAGCGGTGGCGGGATTATCGGCAACAACGGCGATGACGTTTAACTATTTTACGCCGGCTGGAGGCGTTCGTTTTCTCTCGATTGCGCGAACAGCGAGTCGATATGGTGAGCGCTTAGCAACCCATGAAGCGACATTTAAACTGCTGACGCAGCTTAGAACTTGGGCGTGGCGCAAGCTGTTACCACTGAGTGCTAAAAACTTACAGGGCTTAAGGCAAGGTGATCTGCTCAACAGGTTGGTTGCCGATATCGATACCTTAGATCATCTGTATCTTAGGCTGTTAACGCCGATGGCGGCTTCGCTTATCATGCTTGGCGCCTTGTATCTATTTGTGGCTTGGTTTGATGCTGATCTTGCCCTATTGCTGTGTGGCACTCTGTTGGCAGTGTGGATATTGCTGCCGCTGATCTTCTATTACATGGGCAAAAGGCCGGGCGTTGAGATGCTTGAAAACAAGCGTCAGCTGCGAGTGCAGTTACTTGAGTTTGTTCAAGGGCAAGCTGAGATAAGCCTGTTTGGAGCATCGGATAGGTTTAGGGCTGAGCTGAGGGCGACAGAAGGCGCGTTGTTTGCCAGTCAATCTGCCATGGCCAACGTCACAGCCTTGAGTCAGGCGATGTTAGTCCTATGTCATGGTGGGGCAGTGATATTGGTATTTTATGTGGCAGCATCGGGAGTCGGCGAGCATGTGCCACCTGGACCGATACTCGCGACGATGGTGTTTATGACCATGGCTTGTATCGAGATGTTGATGCCGATTGCGGGGGCATTCCAGCACCTTTCATCCTGTGTCACGGCGGCAACTCGAGTCAATGAACTGGTGGAGCAGGAACCGGGTATCGTCTTCACACAAGACAGCACACTTAAGATTTATCATGGTGATCTTAGGGTCGATAACCTCTCGTTTAGTTATGATGACAAACATTCAGTATTGAATCGCTTGAATCTGTCGATAAAAGCCGGCGAAAAGGTCGCGTTACTTGGGCAAACTGGTTGTGGTAAGTCGAGTTTGCTCGCTTTGCTTACTCGCGAATGGGAGCCTCAAGACGGTAAGATCCTTATCGATGGCAACCCGTTAAATAGCTATAGCGAGGCCTCTCTCAGAGAAGGGATCACCTTAGTGAGTCAGCGTATTTATCTGTTTAGCGGCACTTTGCGTAGCAATTTAATATTGGCCCAACCTGACACAGAACCGCAGTCCACAAGAGCATTGCGACGAGAAGCGCAAGCGGTGAATGACGCGATCTTAATCGATGTGCTTAATAAAGTTGGTTTAACAACCTTAACTCAGGGAGAGGCGCCGCTTGATGCTTGGATTGGCGAGGGGGGAAGGCAGTTATCTGGTGGTGAGCAACGACGCATTGGTGTCGCCAGAGCCTTATTGCGAGATGCGCCAATCCTGTTGCTGGATGAGCCAACAGAGGGATTAGATAAGCGCACAGAGCGTGAAATATTAGCCTTGTTGTTTGAGTTTGCTAAAAACAAAACGGTATTAATGATTAGCCATAGATTAACGGCGATGGAACAGATGGATTGCATTCATCTTATGGAAGAGGGGAGCATTGTTGCGTCCGGAGGTCATGCTGAACTCATTGGGAGTAATCAATATTACGCAAGCTTATACAGGCAGCTGGTTTAATAGCGTGGACTAATGGCTTAAAAATGTTATCGATGAGAATTTAGATTGGATGACATTGCGCTGTTAGGTATAGCTATAGGTTCAGGATGTGAATTTAAGGGGGGAAGAGCTCTCCTCCCTTATATCAATTTCAACATGATTAACCGAGGCGCTTCGCAAAATCAAGGTAGCGCATAACCTCCTCTCTATTGAACCGAAAATCACTTTCATCACCTATATTGGTCAACAGGCTTTCTCTCGCATAGCGCTTGATAGTGGCTTCTGGCTTACCCAAAATCTCACAAACCTCATCTAGCCCTAAGATATCATCACTCATTTTACTCTCCAATTTAGCGGCAGAACTTAAAGATAGTTCAAGTATAGTCATTGTGAGTTTTATGCAGAGAAAAAAAACCAGGCACATGGGCCTGGTTTTTGATGTTGGATTAAAGAGGAAACTTAATCGTCACTATCACCCAGTGAAAGGAGGGTTGCATTGCCTCCGATCGCTGTAATGTTGTTAGTACGCGTCTTCTCTGTCACAAAGCGTGTCAGGTAGTGTGGACCACCGGCTTTAGGACCTGTGCCAGATAAGCCTTGTCCACCAAACGGTTGTACGCCTACCACAGCACCAATCTGATTACGATTGATGTAGGCATTGCCGACATTAACCTTACTCGCGATTTGAAGAGCATGACCTTCATTACGGCTGTGTATGCCTAAGGTTAGACCGAATCCTGTTGAGTTGATCTCATCGAGCACCTTGTTTAGATTGGCTGCTTTATAACGAATAATGTGCAGAATTGGCCCAAAATGTTCTTTTTCAAGCACCTTGATTGAATCAATCTCTATCGCAGCCGGTGCAACAAAATAACCGTTTTGCGTACCTGCGGGCAAAGAGAGTTGCTTAAGAAGAGTACCGACCTGTGTGATGTGGTCGATATGCGCATTAAGGTTGGCTTGGGCGGCTGCATCAATGACAGGCCCTACGTCGGTTTTAACAAAGCTTGGATCGCCAATAATCAGCTCTTCCATCGCCCCTTGCAGTACATCAAGTACACGATCGGCAATATCTTCTTGAAGGTAAAGTACCCGTAGAGCTGAACAACGTTGACCGGCGCTAGTGAACGAGGATGAGATCACATCGTTAACCACTTGCTCTGGCTGTGACGTCGAATCGACGACCATGGCATTTTGGCCACCCGTTTCAGCAATAAGCGGAATAATCGCGCCTTCACGGTTTGCCAATGTACGGTTAATTAGTTTAGCTGTGCCAGTAGACCCGGTGAAACACACGCCGCCGATACGTTCATCAGAAGTAATCGCTGCGCCAACGGTTGCACCAGTACCCGGTAGGAACTGTAGCACCTCTTTTGGAATACCCGCTTGATGTGCAAGTTGAACTGCGCGGAAACCGACTATCGAGGTTTGCTCAGCAGGTTTTGCAACAACAGTATTACCAGCTGCGAGCGCGGCAGCGACTTGACCAATAAAAATGGCTAATGGGAAGTTCCAAGGACTGATACACACAAAGATGCCACGACCTTGAAGAAACAACTCGTTGAGTTCACCCGTCGGGCCCGGAAGCAGCTCAGGGTGTGCCATCATCTTCTTAGCTTGCACAGCATAGTAGCGACAGAAATCAACAGCCTCACGGACTTCATCAATCCCGTCTTGAATGCTCTTACCGGCTTCGCGTGTACACAGTACGATAAGTTCTTCACGGTTTTCTTCAAGAAGATCAGCTAGCTTTTGCAGCGCAGTAGCACGGACTTCAACAGGGGTGTTACACCAGCTGTTAAATGCTGATTGTGCACCTGAAATTGCCTGTTCTATGGCTTGGTTGTTAGCGAAAGCGAGTTTGCCGACAAACTTAGTGGTGTCGAATGGGCTGACAATCTCATTCATTTGACCACTTAAGAGCTCACCATTCACCAGTGGACCTGCATTCCAAGTGGTGTCTTTAAACTTTTCGAGTGCAGCAAAAAATGGCGTAGATTCAGAGATGATGTTCATGTTGAGGCCTTTGGAATTTTTACGTTCGTCACCGAATATATCAGCAGGCAGTACGATTTTACTGTTAGCCAGAGTCTTGTATTTCTTGATGGTCACCAGTGGATGGATAACAAGTGATTCAATCGGTGTTTTAGGATCCACAAGTTTATGAACAAATGACGTGTTTGCGCCGTTCTCAAGTAGGCGACGTACCAAATAAGGCAGTAGATCTTTATGAGGACCAACAGGAGCATAGATACGCACAGTGCTAACGCCACCTTCAGCTAGCAAGGTGTCATACAGTTCTTCACCCATGCCATGCAGGCGCTGGAATTCGTAGAGCCGATCGCCAGACATATCAGTAATGGAGGCAACGGTTTGTGCATTGTGGCTGGCAAACTGCGGATAGATAGCCCCGCGGGTGGCGTCACTTAGCAAGTAGCGGGCACAGGCTAGGTACGAGATGTCTGTACTTGCTTTGCGAGTAAATAGCGGATAACCGCCTTCACCGTTTTCTTGTCCCCATTTCAGCTCACTATCCCAATAGGCGCCTTTCACCAAGCGGACTGGGATCTCATCGCCTTGATCTTTAGCAAGGCGAGTTAGCCAACATAAGACCGGCAGAGCGCGTTTAGAGTATGCCTGAACAACAATCCCCAATAGACCCCAGCCTTTGGCTGCATCTGAGTTAAATAACTTCTGGAATAATTTAAGCGATAGCTCAAGTCTATCCATCTCTTCGGCGTCGATAGAGATCCCCACTTTAACGCTACGAGCCTGCTTAATAAGCTTTATAAGCGTATCGTACAGCTCTGTGAGGGTTCGGCTTTCATTGGCGACTTCATAGCGAGGATGAAGGGCTGAGAGCTTAATAGAGATGGTTGGGCGAGGTGACTGTGTTTCATCATAGCCCTGCTCGCCTAGAGAGGCGATAGCGCTTGAGTAATCCTCGAAATATTTGTGTGCATCTTTCTTTGTGAGTGCTGCCTCACCTAACATGTCATAACTGTGGGTGTACCCCAGCTTACGTTTATCGACACTATTTTTTAGCGCTTCTTTGACTGTACGGCCAAGGACGAATTGCTTACCCATGATCTTCATGGCTGCCAGCATCGCTTGGCGAATGACAGGCTCACCGACGCGATTGACGAGCTTGTTAAGCAAGTTGCTTGGCTTACCGTCAATGCTTCGGTCTAGCTTAACTATTTTACCTGTGAGCATAAGGCCCCAGGTGGAAGCATTGACCAAAATTGAGTTACTTTTACTTAAATGAGCATCCCATTTTGCGCCTGAGAATTTATCTTCAATTAGGGCATCAGCCGTGGCGGCATCAGGAATACGCAATAACGCTTCAGCAAGACACATCAGGATAATCCCTTCCGTTGTCTCTAAGCTGTATTGTTGCAAGAAGGCATCAATACCGACCGTTAGGCCTTTTTTATCGTATTGTCGAACCTTACTGACTAAATCATGGGCGCGTTGAGTGACGCGAGAGATTTCATCATCACTTGCTGGAACAAGCTTGATTAGTTCAGACAAATATTGCTCTTCATCGACAATATAATTTTTGGTGATAGCTTCGAAAAGCTTATCTAGATTAGCTGAGTCATAACGACCCGTCAGCACTTCACTTGCTTTGAACATAGTGACCACTTCCACCTGTAGCTATATAGGTACAGTTTGCTTGAAGAAATATCTTAGTTAGCACGTTTAAAATGCGCGTTAACTAAGAGCAATAAGATGCAATGTTATTTTTTTGTATACAATATAGCATCCGTAATTCGGATTATACGATCAAAATGTGACGAACGACACTATTGCGAGTCTGAATGTGATGTTTGCGAGTACTGGTCGGGGCAGAGTGTGATCAGAGTCTGTTTTTTAAGGGGCGGTGGAAGGGGGCATTTACACGAAGGCCCACATATAAAATGCAGGCCTTTTTGTTGTGTCTGAATGAAGCGAGTTTTTCTACCAGCGATTTTTTTGTTTACGTCTTGGTCGTGGTAAATACACTAAGATAACACCTATCAATAAACCAATTGCAGCAATGATGCCGCCCTCTTGCCACATCTGAAAACGTTCATTTTTCTGGATGTTAGCAAGCTTGCTAGTGGCTCTGTCACGTTCCTGACTGGCTTGTGCAAGTGATTTCTCTGCTTGAGCCAATAACGACTTAATTCGCTGGAGATCTTGCATACTGGTGTCGCTTGATGCGGCCACTTGCTCCAACTCAGCCTTGGTTTTTGTCAATTCGGCTTGCACTTCCGGCAATAGATTGCGGAAGCTTTTCTGAGCACTGAGCATCTTAGTCTCAACCCAGCCTTCACGACCTTTGTGATCGACTATTTTAGTGTAGTTACCTTGTGTTTCACCTAACGCAGAGATCTCTTGTCCAGCTTCTATGCTGCCAAGGATACGGAATTGCGTACCAGGACCGCCATGAAGAAAGAGAAAAACGTCATCAGAGATATAACGGGTTTGGCCAGCTGCCAAAAGGCTTGGGGAGAGTAATATCAGTCCCACTAGAGCAAGGATTCTTAACACTATAAATACTCATCAAAATAATATAGCCACATGCTAGGGATTTGCTGAGCTTTTTGCAAGACTTAGTAGCAAGAGTCGTAGCAATAGTTAGCTGCAAGAGTTCTGTTAGTTGATGGATGAAGCTTAAATTATGTTGAAATTGGGTGGGAGGTAAGGAGGAAGTTATGGAAGTAACCAATAACCTTGAATTTCATTTCAGTTTATAGGGCATTAAAAAGGGAAGCCAATTGGCTTCCCTTTTTGTTTATCATACTTCGTCTAAGGCTAAGTTTAGTTAAAAATGCCTTTAATCATAAAGAAGAAGATAATTGAAAGTGCGGCGCCTGCAGGTAAAGTCACAACCCAAGACACAACAATATTTCTGACCACACCCATGTTAATCGCAGCGATACCACGGGCCATTCCGACGCCTAATACAGCACCAACGAGTGTCTGTGTTGTAGAGATCGGTAGTCCGGTGCCGGAGGCAATGACAACAGTCGAAGCTGCTGCAAGCTCTGCGGCAAAACCACGGCTTGGCGTTAAGTGAGTAATGTTCTTACCGATGGTTTGCATTACGCGCTTACCAAAGAGAGCAAGACCCATCACGATACCAACGGCACCAAGAGGTAGAATCCACCAAACTAATGGCGATTTACTCGCAATATTACCACCACTCTCAACCACTGATACTACCGCAGCTAGAGGGCCAATAGCGTTAGCTACATCGTTAGAACCGTGAGCAAATGCCATACAACATGCGGTCAGTACCATTAAGATAGCAAAGACTTTCTCAACATTATCAAATTGGTTTTGACGGCCTGCACCTGGGTTCATCTTAAGACGCTTAATCGCAATCATACCGATAAAGCCAACTGCAATTGCAATTAACGTTGCTAAGCCATACGCCTCAGCTGTGCTGAAGTTTATGCCAACATGCTTAAGACCTTTAGTGATTGTCACGAGAGACATCATAAAGCCCGCTAGTGCCATATAGAAAGGCACATAGCGTTTGGCGTTAGCCAGTGGATTGTCGGTATTGAATATGAGTTTTTGTACACTCTGGAATATCAAAAAGGCAATAAAGCCTGATATTGCAGGAGTCACAACCCAAGAACCAACGATTCCAGCGACCTTGTTCCACTCAACAGCCTCAGTACCAACACCTACTGCCGCGAAACCAACAATGGCACCGATAATAGAGTGAGTGGTAGAGACAGGCCAGCCGAGTGCAGACGCAACGATAAGCCAAATACCTGCAGCAAGAAGTGCAGAGATCATGCCGTATACAAGCAGTTCTGGCGAATCAACAAAATATGCTGAATCTATGATGCCATTACGGATTGTACTGGTGACTTCACCACCGGCTAAATACGCACCAGCAAATTCGAAAATCATCGCAATGATGATCGCTTGTTTAATCGTAATAGCGTTTGAACCTACTGAGGTTCCCATTGCATTGGCTACATCATTTGCGCCAATACCCCATGCCATTAAAAAACCAAATGCGGCCGCAATTGCAATAAGCATTGGGCCATTGGTGACTAATACATCAACCATGTTGTTACCTTGATAACTTTGTTGTTAGACGCGAGCTAGCATTAGCTCTAAGCGGGAACCTACACGTTCAGCAAGATCTGCTAAATCGCCTACCCACTCAATTATCTTATAGAGGAACATCACGTCTATAGGGTTCATATCGTTTTCGATAGCGAACAACTGGCGACGGATCTTGATTTGAAGATCATCCGTATCTTCCTCGATTTTATCGAGTTCAGCAATCATTTTAGCAACCAGGTCAACTTCACGACCGCGGAAACCAGTTTCTAAAAGATCATCGAGTTCATTAATAGCTTGTTTTGCAAGTGAAACTGCATCAAGGCAGCGAAGCAAGTAAGCGTTGAAAGGGTGTTGAATTGCTTCTGGGATCAGAAGCTGACGACCGATAATACGGCCAGATATGTCCTTCGCTTTGTTAGCGATCTTATCTTGCTGGGTCAAAAGCTCCAGTAAGTCGGTTCGTTCGACTGGCATAAATAGGCCACCGGGAAGGGTGAGGCGTATTTCACGTTTGAGTGAGTCCGCTTCTCTTTCCGTTGCACTTATCTGCTGTCGAAGTTCAATTGCACTTTCCCAGTTGCCTGAGACTGTAGCATCAAAAAATGGCACTAGGATCGATGCGCATTGGTGTACTTTATCTATGTGCTCTTGTAGAGGCTTGATTGGCGATTTTGCAAACACGCCCAAAATAGAGTTTACTGGCATTGCCGTGTACCTATTTAGATTATTCCACTGTTGGAAAAAGCGGGCGCATGTTAACCCAAGCGACCGCGTATTGAAACTGTGTATTTCAAATAAAAACTAACCGCTTTTATTCTAAAGGGTTGTACCTGAACTGCAAGTCGCAATCCTACTGGGAATTTGTGACAGTAATATTACACTGAATTAATTCGATGAACTTTTAATTAATTTTACATGAATCTTTAATGACGCCGGCTAAGTGCAACTCTGGTATTGTGCTTAGTATTAGATAATAGAGAGAGCATTCGTTCGATGAACACCGAGATAGAACTTAAGTTATTTTTCCAACTAGAACAACAAGAAACGTTAATAAATCTACTCGATAATCTCCCACTTTCTGAACAGCAATGGTGTCGGAATCTCTCTAACGCCTATTTTGATACCGCCGATCTTCAGCTTAGACGTTGGGATATGGGGTTAAGGGTTCGAGGCTGTGATGGTGCCTTAGAACAGACCATAAAAACAGCAGGCAGCGTTGTTGGTGGTATTCATTCTCGGCCAGAATTCAATGTAGATATCGATAAAACCTTTCCAATTCTTTCGCTTTTTCCTGAAAAAATATGGCCAGAGCAGGCGATAATTTCATCGGTACAATCTGAGTTGACCTGTTTATTCAATACAGACTTCTCTAGACGTACTTGGCATATTTATGTCGATAAAAGCCTGATTGAGGTGGCATTAGATATAGGAAAAATTGAGGTCGAAATAGCCGGTGAACGACGAGTTGAGCCTATTTGTGAGTTAGAGTTTGAACTCATGGCGGGTGAAGCATCATCCTTGATTAAACTGGGCTTGCAAGTGGCAGAGTCTTTGCCTGTTAGATTAGGTAAAGCGAGCAAAGCACAGCGTGGTTATCGCTTGGCCTCACAAGCCAGCCCGCTCAGTTTAGAGGTATTAGAGTTTATATCTCTAAGACCTGAACAAGATTTGAAACAAGCTTTCATTACATTATTGGCTACTGGACTTGAGCGTTGGCAACTGCTTGAAGCGATGATTTTAGAGTCAGACTCAACAATGAATATACAGGCGCCGTATCTTTGCTATCGCTTAAGAGCTTGTATTCGTTTATTGCGTTGTACCTTGGCTCAATTTGATCTCCTTAATGGGCCATTGACAGCAAAGTTTGACTGTATAGAAGGTCATCTTGATTTTATTGAAACCAGTTTAAGTTGTGTAGAGATACTTCAAGAAAACAGCATGTTGATCGCAAAACTTCCTCAACATAAACAGTTGAGTGATTTAGTGACGGTTCAATTACAACAGCTTTCAATCCCTCAGCGAATATCGATGATGTTACAAGAAGTCAGCTATGGCAGCTTGCAGTTGTCATTGGTTGAGCTCTTATTTGACGTGAAATCAGGTCAAACAGCTATCGATAAAACCCTTTCTTTGCAAAATTTTGCAGATAAAGTGCAGGACAAATCTTGGTTGAGAATAGTTGACTTGATGCCATTGAATATCGATTTAAGTAGTGCTGATTACCAAACTTTCGCCCGAGCACTGGATGAGAGTGTGTTTGTTGGTGTTGCTTACGGCGAGCTTTATTCGGCTAAATCACGAGATCTGTTTAGGCTGCCTTGGCAGGATTTGACTCTCGGGATTAGAACCTTAGCAGCTTATCGTCAATTGGGGGAATTGAGCCAGCAAAACGCTATCGACATCTCGCAATGGTTGACCAATAAAGAGGAGAGTCTGTTGTTCGCCATGGAACATTCCAGACGTATCGCGTTAAAGAATGAGCCTTACTGGCGCTAGCGCTATCACTTCCCAGCTCTAGAGGGGCTGGGATACTGTTTTTTAGCTGAGTTATTTATCCCTTTGGCTCAGATCATTTTTTAGCTCATCTATCTGCTTTAACAGCATGCCTTGATTGGCTTCCATTCTCTCTAAAGCCTCATGCAACTCACTGCGTATCTCTTTACTTTGGCTTTCAAATTTCTCAGCTTCATCGGGGGAGATAAAGATGGAGGCCATATAACCTGAAATGACCCCGAAGAAACTCACGCCACAGATGATCACCACACCACCTATGACATGTCCCGACGTCGTTACGGGATAATAATCGCCATAACCTACGGTTGAAATAGTCACTAGAGCCCACCAGATAGCGTTCTCAGCTGTTTGAATATTGGCACCAGGTACACCACTTTCTACGATGAGAATTAGTACCGACGAGAAGGTCAATATGGTTACCATAGCAACGAGTAAGCTGGCTAAGGTTGCTTGATTACGTTGCTTAACCATAGGAAGGATAAAAGATTGGGCCATGCGGATCAGACGTATCACACGTAAAATCTGGAATAATCTAGCGAACCTTAAAGGTTCAATAGCGGGGATGCTGGCAACGAAGTCTATCCAATTATGTTTAATGTAATGGACTTTTTTATCGGATTTGAATAAGCCAATGAAGAAATGGCTGAGAAATATAATGCAGATGCTAAAGTCAATTGCGGTGAGTAAGCGTTTTGTTTCAGGGTCGAGAGTCATGAAGCTCAATACTAAAACCACAATGACAGAAAGGAGTGACAGGACCATCATAGCGAGTTGAAAAGGGGTTAACTCCTCTTCTGTATGGGGGAACCATTTTTTTCTTTCTGCCATATTAACATCCAATTGTTGTATTAAGCTGTTCGAAGCGATGTCGAATAAGTCTACTCGTTTTCATCTCCGAAGTGGATTAAATCATCCAAAACAAATTTCTTTATTTCGAGCTGATTTTCAGGAGATAAATTATATTTTCCAGCAAGTTGGGCATAATCTTCAGGGCTAAGTGAGACGGTGAGCCTTGGACGCTTCGGTCTTTTGGTGACTGAAAGTCCTAAAATGGTGCGGATCTGATCCGATGGGCTAAGCCCTGAATCTAATGCTGCTTTGCGGATAGAGTACTGAAATTTCTCATCGAGATCGAAAGCCACCTGTGTCGCCTTTGCCGCTTTCTGATTTTGTAACCATTGTTCCGGTAGTGGGTGTTTCGGTTTAGTCATTCCGTTTACCTTTAAATGTTGATTAAGCGACGAGTGACGAGCTCGATTAGACGTTCAGGCCTTTTTGCCTTGTCTTTATATCGCAGCTCGTGACTACAGGTTATGCGCTATTTTGCTGGCCAATAATCTCTTATATCAGATAAGGGACGGTATAAGGTTAACATGACATCGGTTTCGCCACCGTCATAGACTTCAACATCGATAGCAAATTTTTCGTCATCATCGAGTAAGAAGTACGACTCAAATGCGTCACCTCTGGCACCATCTTCATCTTGAGGCGGCTTCTTGTTGCGGTAGTCTTCTCGATGGAAATAACCAAACTGAGCAAAATTAACTTGATGGTATTGCTGACCTAACCATTGTTCAAATTGCGTGGCTAATTCATTAGGTAAATCTTGTGTGGTGAGCATGGCTTGCTCATCTTCTTCAAAAATAGCGCCAAACTGGTCGAGATCGAAGATCTGTTCAACCTGACCACGATTGACTTTAATGGAGAAAGCAAGATAGGTCTCATCATCTTCATCAAGTGACAGAAAAATAGTGTCCTGCCCATGGCCTTTTAATACCCATTCAGCCTTTTGGCTGCGTTCATATTCATAGGTATTGACTGACTCAACTCTGAGCTGTTGTCCACGAAGCTGTGGCGGCAGAGCAAAGCTGTCATCAAGAGAGATCATATCGCCTGTCATTAGATGCGAAGGGTGATCGAGTTGACGTTTTGGCGCCTCTTTTTTACCGAAAAGGCCTTTTAAAAATCCCATCATCGACTCCTGTTATTTGGACTTTTAATACCAATCAGTATAAAGATGTGATCGCTCAGCGAGAGTTTAGCGCTTCTGGGGCAAGGCAACGAGTGAAGAACATAGTTGTTCTACGTTTAAGCTCGTTAACACCGCATCAGATGTGCTAAAACTCGCCTGCAAGGAGTGTTTTTGGCTGCCTACTTCTGCGTTGCATGAACTCACAAGGGAATAACCATTCCATTATCCATTCGCCTTGAATTAGTTTGCCAAAAAACACTCTGAGTAGATCACTTTCTTATACTGATTGGTATAATACAAAAGAGCGCTTTTCTTAAGATTAAGAAAAGCGCTACTTGTTAGCTATTGAATCTATTCAAGCGATTTTCGCCGAACATCTTCATTGAGCTTAATGGTTACTTACGCGCTTTAAGGCGGTCAAGTACGGCGTTGGCATTAGACTTTTGCTCTCCAATGCCTGCTTCGGCAAGTTTAGCGTGCAGTGACTTGTCACTGTTTTCATCAGCAAGTTGCTCAGAAGCAACCAAACGGTCATCAAACTGCTGCTGACGTGCCTTGATACGCTCTAGTGAATCTTTAGCATTTAATAACTTAGAGTTACTGCCTGCAAAAGAGTCAGTGATACTAGCCGTTGCCTTTTGAACACTTTCAGTGGTTTTCACCATGCTCAATTGACGTTGGTAATCAGTTAGTTGACGCTCTGTCTTACGAACAAGATCTTTAAGACGAGTAGCGTGTGCTGTGAAGCTAACGTTTGCCGTTTCTTGCTCTGAAAGCTCTTGGTCTAGTTGAGAAATTTTCTCAGCAACTTCCATTGCTAAAGTTTCATTCTCTTTCTCAAGTGCTTGAGTTGCATAACCTTCATGTTCGCTGATAGAGCGCTTTAGACGGTCAACTTCACGGCTAGCTTGCATCTCTTTAGCCATAACGTCAGTTAATTCACGCTTTGCTTTCGTTAGGTGATTTTCTGCATCACGGATCTCTTGCTCGAAAATACGAGTAGAGTTTGCATCGACGATGCTTTGACCAACTTCAGTAGCACCACCACGAAAAGCGGTTAAAATCTTATTTAGTATGCCCATTATGTGGCTCCTTTTACGTTGTCTCAGCGAGTAGAGCCAAGACCAACAAATTGATTAATTAAGTTAAAACTTACTTCAAGAAGTTGCTCATCTCATCGATGACTTCTAGGCAGTTATCGGAAAGAACTGACAGCTCTTGTTCGATCTCCTGCATATTTGACTGAACAGAAAGTGCTCCGTAAACCACATATTTATCATCAATTTTTGCAAATGATGACAGTGGCATTGGGATGTTGAGCTCTAACATTGTCTCAAGCATCTCTAAGCGACGTTCCTGATTAACTTCATCTTCGCCCCAAAGGTAACTGATGCAGAGAACTTGGTTTTCTGTCACCGATACGAATACAGGGATCTCTTCACGTCCAACGATATTGACCTGCAATACCTCAACTTCACCACTGATTGGATAGCAATCAAATTGCAAGCCTGTGTGGCTCTTGTCACAAAGATCATTAAGATGGTTAGCAATAGTGTGAATATTCATATTTGTCCTTATGACATATTATGTCTGGGGTTAAAGATAGCACTACGACATAATATGTCAAGTGCTATTTTTCATAAAAGTAATTCGTCCTGAATTCTGTGTTTTTACTCTTTGTTCTATGTTGAGGTCAGAAGAGTGTGACTCCCTGATTCTCAGACCAAGCCTTTTGGTGATACTGGTACAGTTGCATCGAGCCTATTCGATTTGCTTCGATGTTGTCTATCTCTTGATAGAAATTTCCTGGAAATTCGAAAGACCCTTTGATAAGCCCAGGTGTTAACCAGTCATCTTCTATCGATAATTGTTCGATATCACTTAATCTTGTTTTAGCATCTTTACCTGATACCGTCGCAATACTCCACCCCCACTCACCAAAGCTAGGCACATTATGATGATACTGGTTGACATCAAAACCTGCTAGCGCCAAGGTTTTCCCTACCGATATAAAGGCGTTAGGCGCGTGGTAAGGTGACGTTGACTGAACGGTTAGAGCACCGTCAGCACTTAAGAGTTCCTTTAACTTTTTATAAAAGAGATCGGAATAGAGTTTATTCAAGTCAGGATGGCTAGGGTCGGGAAGATCGACAATGATAGTGTCGAATTTTTTACCGTCTCTTAGCAGATCATCTACCCCGTTAAAGGCGTCATCAACGACAACATTGACCCTAGGATCATTGAGTGCATCACCGTTTAATTTGAGTAAGGTTTGGCTTAAACGTGTTGGCATGTCGGCATCGTGAGAGGTGAAAAGCTCAAGCAGATCTTTATCAAGATCAATTAAGGTCACGGCTTTAGGGTTCCATTTAAAAACTTGCTTTAAGCCTAAGCCATCACCGCCACCAATGATCAAAACATTATCATGGCGGGCACTTGCTTCCATTGTTGGGTGAACCAGAAAAGCATGGTAAATGTGCTCGTCTTCACTGGAAAATTGCAGTCTTCCATTGATATATAAAGAGTAAACTGGCGCGATACCGTTGCCTCTTAAGCGCTCGGTAAAAGTGAGCTGTTGAAAACGCGTCGATTTAGCATAAATAACATTGTCTTTATAGAGCAAGTTATTAAAGTTCTGTTCCCAATTCGGCCCATGCCACGCTAGCAAGAGTAATATTGCTGAGGCGATAAAGTGTCCAATCAGTAGGATTTTGACGAAACGAATCCGATCCCAAAAACGCCAAATAAAGATGAAACCAGCCAGTAGGTTAAAACTGGCTGTTAATGCCGCTGCCAGCTGAATATCAATGGCGAGCATAAAGCTTACCCAGATGGCCGCACCTATACCTGCACCCACATAATCAGCGCCATAAATGGTACCTGCGTTATGCATTAAATGTTCATCACACAGAGATTGGCGCACGCGGGCAATAAGAGGGATCTCCATGCCGATCATTAAGCCGAGTATCACGCCCCAAACATAGGGTAGATATTCGCTTAGATGCTGCATGAGGCCGATAAAGCCACCTTCAGGCAGTAGATCTGGCGGCAAGCCTAGCGTGCTGGCGATAATGAGGGGAAGTTGTTGACCGAAGCCGATAATGGCGGCGGTGATTAAGATTGCAAGTGAGCCACACAGGGCAACGCTGAGTTCAAGTATGGCAAAACCTGTATAGGCGCAGCGTATTTTTCGCGCGGCAAAAGCACCAACACCCATCGACACAATCATGAGGCCGATCATGGTGTAGATCGCGGCTTCCAAGGCGCCGAGAATACGTCCTGCATAGTGGGAAAGCAGGTATTCGTAGATTAACCCACATCCAGCAAGTACAGCCATGATGCCAAGCAATAAGGTGTCGTCAAACCAGCTTAGTTTTTTCTCTTTGGTGCTTCCAGCTAATGCTGGCTCGGTTACTTCACTCACTGAATTCTCACGATTTACAATTTGAAGGAAGAATAAAGAAGAACGGCTCCAAGAGCCGTTCATTGATTGCTAATATTGCTAAACAGCAGCAATATTAAGGGGCTATTAAGCCATTAGGCTGGTGAGGATTAAGGCAATCGCCACACTTAATGCCAGCTCAACGGTTGCAACACCGATGTTATTTTGTTGCTCAACTTCTTGGGCTAAATTGATGTTTGCCAGCACCACTTTCTTCACTATTTTAATCAGTACAGTCAGTGCGACTAGCATGATAATTGAGAAGGTTAACCAGCCGACTAAGTTAGCGAGGTAAGCTTCTGGATTATAGATAATGAAGTGGCTAGCGGCATTAAAACTCAATGCCATGGCAAGCATGTAGCCGCTGTGACGGATGGCTACGGCTTTATGTTCCTGAACTAAAGCTGTTTGCATCGAAGCATTTTGATTGCGTTTAGCGTAGCGGAATTCGCGAAAACGCGTCAGCAATACGAGCATCAATTGAGAAATGGCAAAAGCACTGAAGATGGCGATAAAGGTATTGAAAGTCAGATCTTCAGCCCACAGCAATACCGAGCGAATGATGATAGCGGTGGCTATCGCGGCACTGGCATCGACGATGGCGACTGAAATATTACCTTTGAGGATAAGCTCGTTTTTGTTGAACTCGTTAAGCGCAATTTTATCGTGCAGGTATCGACCTAGTTTGATTAACACCAGACCGAACAAACCATAAGCCGTCATACCAATCGCTTCAACTAGATAGGAATGAGCAGCTTCCCCTGTAATGGCGCCAGTAAGGACAATACCCAGTCCAGCAATTGCACCAGCGGTGCTAATGCCGAAGGCAAAGTTGTCTCTTTCAGAAAGCTCAACCCGACTGTCGACTTTAATGCTCCAACCCTGAAGGTAACGCATAAAGGTTAGTAGAATAATCGCTATGGTTAAGTCTATGGCCAGTATGATGACCAAGTCTTGCGTAATACCGAAGTTTTGAAATAATGTCATGAGCGTTCCTTATCTATTTTCCTCGGCGTACACCGCGAGTAGTACGACTGTTTGAGTTACGGAAGTTACTGTTCTTTGAGTAATTAGAACGGAACTTGCTGCCACTCTTACTACTGTTGCCTACTGAACTAGCTTTAGGTGCGCTAGTGCTTTGGCGGGATAAACTTGTCGAACCTGTACGCGTTTTGGCATAAGGGCTATCGAATTTTTTACCCTGAGAATTAAACTGCTTCTTAGTTTTCTCAAACGTTTGTTTCTGGGCTGTAGCCTGTTTAGGTGAGGTATAGCGAGAACGACCAACATCATTGTAATAGCTATAATTTCTTCGGCTAGACCAGCGATCGTAACCAATAGGCCCACGCATCACATTAGAGAACATGGAATACATGCCATACCATGCCCAAAAAGACATGCCATTAGAACCCGTTTGCCAGCTGCCATAACCAGGGTTACCGACAAGTTGGCTGCCTGCACCGAGATCTTCAGCGCCATTGGCGAGTGCCGCCGCTTCACGACTAATCGAGTTTACTCGGCCTAAAGCACCTTTAGACATGTCGGCAACCACGTTGAGTGGATCCGATAGCATATCGTTGTACAGACTAGGGTCTGCTGCTTGGTAGATATTTTCAGCTTCAGCTAACTGTTGATCCAAGTCGACATAGTTTTTGGCATCTCCTAGTTCTTTATAGCGGCGAACCAAGGATGTATACATAGGTCCTTTAGTGGTTCCATCTTTCGCTAGTTCATTGAGTAGTGGTACCAGATCCGGTTGCTGCTTAGTCAATACACTTGTGTACTGCTTAAGCAAAGTCGCGTTTCGGATCTGACCGTTATCCAGCATTTTTCCTAGGGTATCGATTCTCTGGCCGGCTAATTGCTGAAACTGAGCAATTCGATCAGGCCTGTCATCACCACAACCTACTAAGGTTAATAGCAATGTTAGTGTGAGAACACGTATAAGCATCGCTGCCATGTTTTCTCCATTTTTAGGGTAGAGGCTAAATGAATTTTTCTAGCTATCTATTTCATAACTTAAAACATTTGGAATTAAGTTATAGTAACCTCTAGATTGAATGAAAAAGTAATCTTTTTTTATTTAACTTGTGTCAGGCGGCTCAAAAAGCCAAGACAGTTTACATTTTGGTTACCACCAAGACATATTATGTCTTAAATGATAATAAGTCGATTGCCATAATTGTTAGGGATTATTATTACCATGGAAAATATCAGTAACAAGCCATTATCTGCCATTATTTCAGACGTTGCAGATCGTTACTGGCAACGCATGAATGAAGCATGGCCTGAACTTGCTAATGAATTAACTGAAGATCAAGCCCAAGAACTATATCGAATCATGGGCTTGAGTGATTTTATTGCGGAGCAGTTATGCCGTCACCCAGATTGGGTTCTCCCCCTTTTTAATGGCGAACTTGAAAACCTTTCAAGGCAGGAGTTCGACAAAGATCTGCACGAATTATTGAGTGACTCTTCGGGTGAAGATGAAGTTAAAGCGCTTTTAAGACGTTATCGCAATCGGCAGATGGTTCGCTTAGCTTGGCGAGATTTTTTCAGTTACACCTCTTTAGAAAACTCTTTGCTCGATCTATCTGCACTGGCCGAAGCGTTGATTATCTCTGCTCGTGACTGGCTTTATATCCAAATGTGTAAGCAGTATGGCACTCCGATTGATGCCGAGGGAAATCCTCAACCTCTTATTATTCTGGGAATGGGAAAGCTGGGGGGAAGAGAGCTGAACTTCTCCTCAGATATCGATCTTATTTTTACTTTTCCTGAGCACGGAGAGACACAAGGCGCCCGCCGTGCCATTGATAATCAACAGTTCTTCATCCGTATGGGACAACGCTTAGTTAATTTATTACATCAAGTGACGGTGGATGGATTTGTCTATCGTGTCGATATGCGTCTTCGCCCTTATGGTGATAGTGGCCCTTTAGTGGTTAGTTTCAGTGGTCTTGAAGATTACTACCAAGAGCAGGGAAGAGACTGGGAACGTTATGCCATGGTGAAAGCGAGGGCGCTTGGCCCTTGGACAGCCCATTCTGATGAGCTTCACTCTATGCTACGGCCATTTGTTTATCGTCGTTATATCGATTTCTCAGCGATTGAATCTTTACGGAAAATGAAACAACTCATTACCCAAGAGGTGAGGCGTCGAAAACTGACCGACAACATTAAGTTGGGGGCAGGGGGAATTCGTGAAGTTGAATTTGTTGTTCAAAGTTTTCAGTTGATTCGTGGTGGGCAAGAGCCTGCATTACGTCAACAAAGCTTGTTTGCGGCAATCGATACTTTATACAATTTAGGCCAATTAGAGTATCTGGCTGTCGATGAGCTTAAGCAGAGTTATGTATTGTTAAGGCGAGTTGAAAATTTGCTGCAGGGGATCGGCGACCAACAAACACAAACCTTGCCAGATGATGGCTTAAATTGGTATCGCTTATGTCACTGTATGGGAATGGCATCAGAAGCTGAGCTGCGTACTCATATTGAATCTTCAATGAGTAAGATCCATCGTCATTTTCTCGATACTGTTGGTGGTCGGATTGAGGATGAAACTGCTGATTTGTGGACTCAACAATTGTGGATAGCCTACGAAGATGATGATGCACAAACACTGATTAAAGAGCAGATGATTGAAGACCCTGCGCTTTGGCCGCTGTTGAAGTCGTGGCGTGAGACCGTCACAAATCGAAGTATTGGACCTAGGGGACGAGATACATTAGACAAGTTGATGCCTTGGTTGTTGAATGAATTAACTAATTTAGAATCTCCTTCAAGTGCTTTAGCTTCAGTGACTAAAGTGATCGATCAAATCCTAACTCGTACAACTTACCTCGAGTTGCTTTATGAGAATCCTGGTGCGCGGCAGCAACTTGTGAGCCTGTGTTGTGCCAGTCCTTGGATTGCGAGTCAGCTTGCTAAGTTTCCTATGTTACTTGATGAGCTTATTGATCCTTCTCAGCTCTATGACACGACTTCTTTGGATGATTATGGCAGTGAGTTACGCCAATATTTACTGCGTGTTCCTGAGGAAGATATGGAGCAGCAGATGGAAGCCTTGCGACAATTTAAGTTATCGCAACAGCTTAAAATCGCTGCTGCAGACGTGACCGGAGTCTTACCTGTGTGTCAGGTGAGTGATCATCTTACCTTTTTAGCTGAAGCTATTATTGAGCAGGTTGTGATGCAAGCGTGGCTACAGGTGAGCAAGCGTCACGGAACTCCTGCATATTTAGCAGAAGGGGTGACAGGTTTTGCGGTCATTGGTTATGGCAAAGCGGGTGGAATCGAGTTAGGTTACAGCTCAGATCTCGACCTGGTGTTCTTGCATAACTTTTCTCGTGAAAAATACCCGGAACAAGGTGAAACAAATGGGGAGCGTCCTATCGAGGTTGGACATTTTTACCTCAAGTTGGCCCAAAGAATCCTCCACCTTTTCTCAACTCGTACCACATCTGGCGAACTCTATGAAGTGGACATGCGCTTACGTCCATCAGGCTCCTCAGGCTTGTTGGTGAGTGAAATCGAGTATTTCGGACAATATCAGCGTGAAGAAGCTTGGACGTGGGAGCACCAAGCCTTAGTTCGTGCTCGATTTATGTTTGGCAGTAATGCGCTGTCCAGCCGGTTCAGTGAGCTAAGAACTCAGGTCTTAGAGTTGCCAAGAGAGAGAGCTAAGCTGGCAAAAGAGGTGAGAGATATGCGCACTAAGATGCGATCTCACTTGTTAAAGGTAAAGTCCGGTTTGTTTGATTTAAAGCAAAGTGCAGGTGGAATTGCCGATATTGAATTTATTGCTCAATATTTAGTGTTAGCAAATACCCATGAGCATAAGGAGCTATCGACGTGGTCTGATAACCTTCGAATCTTTGGAACCTTAGGTGAGTTAACTCTTTTATCCAATGCTGATGCTGAAGCCTTAATACGAGCATACCTGTTTCTACGTGATGAGAGCCACAGGCTGACATTGCAGCAGAAACCGAGTGAACTGCCTGTAGAACTCGTTGAAGAACATGCTAACCGGGTGATGGAGATTTATCAGAACACGTTAATGCAAGATTGAAAATCAAGCCGAGTTTAGCGTGATTGCTGTTGTGATGTTATAAATATGGTTTGCATTATGCAAAAAACGGGATGCTTTTGGAGGGCTAGTATACCGTAAGATGTTGAATATTTAATGGGTGTAATGGTTGGCTCGACTATTGCTTTGTACTTAGTACATCTGCTTTAGTCTTGGAGTTGCCCATGAAACCCATTTCAAATTGCGCCTACTGTGGAGTTGTTGCTCCAGATCGCATGACTTTATGTATTCCTTCTCTTCCTTTGGCGGAAGCACACGCCCCGTACTCAATTCTTAAACCAGTCAAAAAAAGAGCATCGTTTCCTGTTTTATGGGGGGTTATCTTAGGCTGCTTAATGGTGTGTAACAGCGCCCAAGCTGACGATGTCAGATTGAAACTAAGAGATTACTATCTTCAACAGTTGGCTGAAAGTGATAACCAAACGCTTGATGAAAACAGAGTCGATAGTGGGGTAGGGTTTAGGGTCAAGGGAGAGGCTAATCAATTTGAGATAGGTTATACAAGTCAGTCAAACTGGCAAGTGGGCTTTGAGCAACTTGTGCTGGGTGGACAAAACGCACTATTCACTGAGGTGGTCAGTTTGGATTCCGATCTTCAGGAGAGTTTTACTCAAGCTGTAGAGCAATACTCTGGCTGGGGAGCTAAATTAGGGTACCGTTATGTGTTGGGAGGCAACCTCTCTTATTCCATTCATGTTGGTGGATTTAACTGGGAGCAGGTTACTTTTAACTCCAGTGAAGAGCAAAAACAAGCTGGGATTGGTGAAACTGGGATCTCTCCTTATGTTGGTATCGGAGTGGAATACAGGCTCAGTGAGCAGGCTAGTTGGAGCCTAAATTGGCAGCATGTTGAACTGAGAGATGATAGTTTTGATGATCTCGCTGTCACGCTTGCTTACCGATTTTAACGTGATGTCATACAGTGATACGATTTGTTTCAGATATTCATACGCTTAAGATTTTACTGTATGGCGTTTTGGATTATATTGGTAGCTTGGTATTCGCTTAGGAAATGAAAATGATGGTTGGAAATATTGGCACAGCAGTTTTGCTGAATGATCCTAGTCATCTCATGTCACCTCCGGCTAAAAGTGCTGAGGTGGTGTCACCTAAACCCGCAAACATGGTTTCAACCAAGGTGGAGTTATCTCCTGCTGGAATCAGTCTCAGTCAAAAAGAGGCGAGCGGAGTTCAAGCGGGAAATCAATTAATCTCAAAGCAGGGCGACACCGAAAAATCTGATGGGATCAAATCTTTCGCATATGGTGCTTTAGGTATGGATCATCCTGACAAGGTTGGTGAAGAGGAGGATGATTCCTATACCGCTGGCCAATTCTTAAAAGCGGCTGCGACAGTGGGGAGTGTTATTGCCCTGTTTATTTAATGTATTCTCTATTTAGTCTCTATTTTTACCTGTTAATTATCCTTTTTATCTCGATTCGAACTTTAAAGTTAACCATTTAAGCTTTGGTGGCTTGTCCTCATTATTTCTGTTTGCTAATAATAATTTTTTAAACTTGTTGATGAAATCATTATGAGTGGAATCAAATTTTTTATTGCGTTAATTCTAGCGAGTCTCTGTGGTGCTTTCCTTTTCAACTTAACGGTAGAATCAGGTGTATTCAGTGACGATAGTGCTAAGAGTCATTCAGATAAGCAGCCTAGCTTTACAAGGTCTGAACGGATAGAAAGAGATACAGAATCTTCAGCTGTGCCTAAGAGGAGCCTTAGGGAGCAGAGAGAAATAGATAAAGCGAATATTGCCGATCTTGAGTCTCGATTGGAACAGATGACAAATGAGGTAGACAGACTTAATGCACTAGTAGAGATAAAGTCTGTGATCATAGAGGAGTTAACTGCTGAGTTGAAAGTGGGTTTGACTGAATATGCGAAATCTCACATGGAGAAGCAGTTAGAAGAGAAATTAAAGACACAGCCTGTAGAGCTGCCTGGGGCAACCTCACCTGAAGGGATTAAAAAATTAATTGAAACAGAGCGTAGAGATGAGCAGTGGGCCTATGATGTCGAGACACAGCTTGCTGATTTTATTCAAATGTCAGAGGCCAGTGATGAGCTCACTGTAGAAGAGATGAATTGTCGAAGTCAAAGCTGCAAATTTAGCTTTACTCATGATGACTCGTTCGTGGGTTGGGAGCAGTTTAAAGGTGCACTTGATGCACAGGAGTGGTGGACCTTTAAGACTACAATTGTTTTCAAAACGTCGAACAATATAGAGGTATTGGTAACCAATACAAACCCTAAGTAAGTCCCTTAGAGTTGAGTCGTTTTTATCTTTATAAAGCCTGTGTGAGTGATGCTTCGCTTAATTGATAATATTAATGAAGTGGTGACAGAGAGACTCAAGGCCACAAAAATAGCGACGAGAATAATGAGCTGATATTTCACTGCTAACATCGGATCGCTTCCTCCTAAAATTTGCCCTGTCATCATTCCTGGTAAGGTCACCAATCCCATGCTGGTCATAGAGGCTAATATGGGCGCTAAAGACTGAGACAATGCAGATTGCAAGAAAGGAAAAGCGGCTTGATAAGGTTGTGCGCCCAGTGCTAGAGCTCCCTCATACTCCATCTTTTTTTCATCAAAAGCTGTAAATAATCGCTGCAGGGCAACAATATTACCGCTTAAAGAGTTTCCCAATAACATGCCAGCAAGTGGGATGAGATATTGAGCGCTATACAGAGGCTGGGGTTGAAGTAGTAGCAAAAGTAAAATGAACATCAGGGGGATAACCCCGATGATAAGGCCTGACAATACCGGGAGGTAGAGAACTCGCCTTGGGAGTTTTGCACCAGTGACAATGGCACTAGTCCCGATGAGAACCATTACGCTTAACCATAAGATATTGATCAGTAAACTGTCGAGAGAGAAAAGAAACTCCAGATAGAGACCAACCAAAATGAGCTGACAGATCATACGGGTGACAGAAATGGATATTTCGCGGCCCAGATGCAGCTTTAACTTAAGGTTTATCGCTAAAGGGACTATCAGCACTGACATAAAGACAGCGAGCTGCCACCAGGCAATATCAATACTCGATCCTATTGTCATTTCTGCTCTTAATTGTCTCCAGAAGAAGACTGGAATTTTATGCGTAATTCATAAGCAGGTCAAAACCTTATCCAGAAGGGCATAGGGCCCCTTCTGCCAGAGTTAGGTTTGGAACTGGTTTACCTGAGTTTGTAATCGAATACTAATTTCAGCCAACTCTAAACCTGCTTGTGCAGTTTGAGTTGCACCGGTTGAGAGTTCAATAGACATATTATGAATCTTATCGATATTACGATTAACCTCTTCTGATACCGCGCATTGCTCTTCAGAAGCAGACGCTATTTGCGCACTCATCTGGTTAATATTATCCATCGCTTGGGCAATTAAGTTAAGGGCATCACCAGAGTTACTTGCATGATCGACTGCTGTTTTTGATTGCTCTTGGCTTCTTTCCATCACAGAAACAGCCTTACCTGAGCTGGTTTGTAACTTCTCAACTATCTCATTTATCTCTTCAGTGGATTGCTGGGTTCGCGTAGCGAGTGTGCGAACTTCATCGGCAACGACGGCAAAACCACGACCTTGCTCCCCAGCTCGTGCAGCTTCAATAGCGGCATTGAGAGCTAATAGATTTGTTTGCTCAGCTATTCCTTTAATGACCTCTAGCATGGAAGTGATTGCACTGCTTTGGCTCTCTACCTCTAAAATTGCATGGGCAGACTCTTCTAACTGATTAGAGAGCTCATTAATTTGTTCAATGACTTGTTTGACGACTTTGGTGCCTTTCTCTGTGTGTTCTGAAGCTTGACTTGCTGAATTCGCTGTTTGCGCGATATTGGTGGCGACATCTCTGCTAGTGGTCGTTAACTCATTCATTGCTGTCGCGACTTGGGCTGTTTCATCACGTTGTATCTCAATTGTCGTACTGGTTTGAGCCGTGACGACAGAAACCTCTTCTGCAGCTGTTGATAGCTGTACAGTCATCTCTGCGATATCTGAAAACAGGTTTAACAATTTCTGTCGCATTTCATTCATCGCAGTTAAGAGTTCGCCGATCTCATCTTTACTGGTAATTTCTATACTCTGGCTAAGATCGCCCGAGGCCGTGTTAATTGCAGAGCGAATTCCGCTAACAATGGTGCTGGTGGTAATCCAGCTTGTGATGGTACCAAATAATATACTGACGATGGCGATGACAATGAGCATCAATATTGCTTCATGCTCGTAAGCTTCTGCATGTTTGGCGCTTTTTTCGGTAAATTCGCCAATTTCATTAAGCAGTGCTTTTAATTCATTATCCAACTTTTCCTCTTCAACCTCTACTTGTGCTGCAATCTCCTCTGCTGCATGTCTTTGGCCTTGATTGAGTAAAGTAAATACCTGGTGTGCATGTATAACGAAGCTTTTATGCTCTATGTCTATTTGTTTAAGACCAATATTTAAAGACTCAAACTCTTTTAAGGCTTCTCCTGTAGTACCTAGCATAGCGTTTTCACTCATGCTCTGTGCTGCTGAGAGCTCCTTTTCAATCTCTTCAGTACCATGATCAAACTTCCCGATTACAGTCTGTAATTTGGCCGCGGCGTTTTCTTCTAGTTGTAGAATACTGCCGTAATGCATAGCGCGTTCAAATTGAATGACTTGCTCAAGTTGTAGGGTAGTGATGGAAGCGAGCTTTTTAGTCAAAGGGATATCTTGTTCTGCAATGGTTTCAAGCTCGACACCAATTTTATTCATTGAGTAGATAGCAAAGCCAGAGCTGAAAATAAGCAGGAATATCAATAAGCCTGCACTTCCTATCAATTTAGCTTTAAGAGAAAGATTGTTCATCGGCGTTTCCTTTATTCTGGTTTATCCTACGGCTTTCCAAGTTGTGATTAGTTGGCAGGCAATTCAGTCTTTAAGTTTGATTATTGGAAAGGATATAAGTAAGCGTAACTGCTATCTAGCCTTTGTCCACTCACAAGCCTTAAAGGCTGTAAATTCTGTATCTTAGTATTGAAAAGGTCTTGCTATAAAGGGAACTTAATAGGTTTTGCTAAGAAATATTATTGTTCAATATTAATAGGTTGGAACTTACTCCTTTTTAGTTTGATGACGTGGGATAGCGTTGGGTGCAATCCAGTCTCATTTGACTATGGTTAAGTTACTTTATTATCTGTAACGGGCTGCATTAGCTTGTCGAAATACTCTAAAGACTGCATTTCAGTTAAACGGCTATAAGTTCGTTTAAATTCGAAACTAAGGGCACCGCCAATATAGAGATCTTCCAAGGTGACAGTGGCGCTAAGATATAGGTTTACGCCTTGGTCATAAAGCTCATCAACTAGGCTGATAAAACGTCTGGCAGGATCATCATTAACGGCATACTCCAGTTGCCGTTCACCAGTCTTAGTCGCTATTGAACCATCTTCAGTGCCACGTGCGCGTATCCAGCCCCTGAGTTCTCCACCAAGAGGAGGTATGTCACTGAGTAAGATGGTGTCGAAGCGGCTGGCCAATTCAATATAATCGAGTTGTGAGCGTGGACCATTACAGAGGGCGTTAAAATCGAACCAAGCGATATTCTGGTTGGCTTTCACCACCTCAATAGACCTGCCTAAGATCATTAACGCTTGGTTGTGGTTAAGTGCACCGCAACTTAATTGATCGAATAAAACTGTAAAGTTTGCTTGAGACTCAAGAAAATAGGTTTGACGATAGCTAAGGTGCCGTAGTCGATGGTCTTGCGGCCCATTTAAGTGGATCTGCTGAGTATGTTGTTGCAGTAGTGCAATTGCGGGTTCGAACCTTTGTCGCTGTAAGCCATTTTCATATAAGCGTTCGATGGGAATGTTTGAGGTTGCAACGAGCACGATATCGAGTTCAAAGAGGGCGTTAAACAAGGTACCTAAAATCATGGCGTCACCAATGTCGGCAACAAAAAACTCATCGAAGCAGATCACTGTTGATTCGGCAGCTATGCGTTTAGCAATCCGTTTAAGCGGATCTCGATTGCCAGATTCTAGCATCATCTCTTTATGGATCCGCGCCATAAAACGGTGAAAATGCAGCCTTAGAGGCGTGTGTCCAGTGAGCTCTGCAGTGGCGTTACAGAAAAGGTCCATGAGCATGGTTTTTCCTCTGCCTACATCTCCCCATAAGTACAGGCCTAGCATCTGCTGTTTTGTGGGGGTTTTGAGCTGCTGGTAGAGGGCCTCTAGTTGAATAACAGCCTCTAATTGAGCGGGGTCATGGGCAAAGTTGGACTGTTCCAGTTTGTGGTAATAACGCTCAAGCGGAGAAAAACTCATAGACTAAGCTAGATCTTATCATCGTGAATAACGTGGCAGTATACCCTAATTTAGAAAAGATCATCAGCAAGTCATCGACTGGTAAAATAGCGATGAATCCTGTAGCTTGACGGTTGTTTATTGAGCAACTATATAGTTGAGGTAAGTAAATTGTGATTAAACTTATACATATTTTATTACTCGTCAGTTTTTCTACGATGAGTTTGGCTGATGAGCCTAGAGATGTGGTGTTTGGTTTGTTATTAATCAGTGATGATTCAGCAGATAATAAGTTAGCAGCCAAAGACCTTTACCACCTCCCCCCTGAAGACCCTAAGCTTTTAGACCTTGCTGCATGGGTATTGACCAACCAAGCACCACTGAATAACGATGAGCTGGAGGATACGTTGTCCTGGTTAGCAAAAGCCTTGGGTGCTTCTAAGAAGGCAAGGTACAGAGATTTGTTAACTGAATTGAATAGCCAAACCTCCTCCACAAAACTAAAACGTTATATTAAAGGCGCACTGACAGAGATTGGTGAGGCGCAAGGGCAAGCGTTTGCGCTTGAAAGTTATGATGCCGATAAGGTGAGTCAAGAACTGCAGGCGCTAGCGACTAAAAATCAGATCTCTAAAAAAGATTTTTCACAGGTGAGTGTGGGCTCGAGTCTTAAGGATGTATTACAAGCCTTAGGTCAACCAAATACCGTCGGACAATATGTTCGCAGTAGTTATAAGCTTTTTCTCGGTAATATAAAGGTGCAAAATTTACGTTTAACCTACCTAAATGCAGGTTCAATGGAGTTCAGCTTAGACAGTAATGTTTGGGTGCTTAAAAACGCGTTTACTCAATCAGATATTGATACTACAGATGTCGCACCGACTGAAGTGGCTCTGGTTTCTCAATTACTTGGCAGTGATTATAGTTTAGTGCGTAAAAGTGCCCGTGAAGCAATAGCAACAAAGCTGACCAATCCCGCGGCATTAGATCAGGTTGCACAAAGGGTATGGCAGCTTAAAGATATTGATGATAAATACATGGGGGACGCGATGGCTTGGCTATGTAAAGTGTTAGCTGCCAGTGGCAATGGTCGTTACCATGATGTTCTTAATAAAATACATGAACAAGCTGGCAATAAAAAAATTGCTAAATATGCAAAATCTTCCAAAAAGAAGCTAACAAGAGCTGAACCTAGCTTTCAGATCCAGTAGTAATACGACGTAAATTGACGAGTGGCTAATCGATTAGCCACTCGCTTGCTTTATAGTTTGTCTGATCTCAACACCAGCTCAACACGGCGATTGAGTTTCTGCCCTGCTTCATTGCTATTGTTAGCCACCGGAGAATATTCGCCAATCCCCTTAGGAGTGAGCTGGGTTTTAGGGACTTGATATTCAGACACTAACAGCTTAACAACGGCTTTAGCACGTTTATCTGACAGTACCTGATTGTAACTCTGCTTACCTTTATCATCAGTGTGACCTATGACATAGAAGCTTTGTTTGGGGTGAGATTTAAGGTAGGTTGCCACAATTTCAACAACCGATTTAGCCTCTGGCAATATCTGGTCACTGTCGAATTTAAACAGTAATCCATCCAGTGCTACATGGCCGGTTTTAGCCATTTTATCTGTCAGCCCTTCAAAATCGATGGCGACTCTATCGTCGATGAGTTGTGTTTCTTCGACTAGCTTTATTTCACTCCATAACCCCCCTTCGAAGCCGATTGTGTAGGTCATAGCATGAACATTACCTTCAGGACGATCGAGTAAATATAGGTTATAAAACTGATGATTTTCATTCCCAATGCGGGCTAGAGTTTTTGTACGCTTTTCGATATGACGAGGTTTGCCACATGCGACTCCCTGACAGCTAAATGTTTCAACGAACCCTAGTTTAAGTAATGCTGCTCTATAGTTTGCATTGACCTCAAACTCTGAATAGGTGCGAGGCAGTTTATAGTTGATGTCGGTGATCTTACCCTCTATTTGTTCAACCTTATGTTGGCCATTTTTAACTGAGGTGAAAACGTGTGTTTGACCAAAATCGAACTGTTGATAATGTTGAATATAGGCACCCGGAAGTCTGGCAATCAAAGGATGATCGCTAGCATTTTTTATATCCTTGTGGCTCATATCCTCAAATGTTTTCTGCACTATTTCAGTATCTAAATAGCTTGAATTGACGGCAATGAGCTCAAGTGGTTCAGGGATGACCTCGATTACATCAAGTTGTAATTCAGCTTCTTTTTCCCAATTAGCAGCAAAAACTGACACATACAGCAGTTTTTTATCTAACTGTATTTTGGCTGATAACAATGCAGGAGAGTTTTTTGCGATCTTGTTAAGGGGCTTTAGCTGTTTCATCAGCTTATTTATTTTTCCACAATCAGCATGATGACATTCAAATATAAGGTTGCCACCTAAAGCAACAACCTGATTTTTATAATTATTAATCAAATGGCTTGGCTCATAGCTGACGGGAACTTTATAATTTATGCGCGTCAATTTACCGCTGACATTCTTGGTAGTGATTGCCGATTTGTCTATTCCAGCAATGAGTAAGAATGGCGTAAAGTGACGCTCAAGCTTTTTATCGATTTTTGCTTCAGGTAATGGGGCAAAAAGTTGCTCTTTGGCATTCACTTGCGCGCTCAATACTATACTTGTTGCCAATAGTAGGCTAAATCCAACACGTAACATGACTGTACTCACTCCATGAAAAAACGGATGGAGGGCACAGCCCTCACAAGCTCACTGTGACCTATTTACTTGGTAAAAGCGAGATTAGGTGCTGATAATATCTCTGACCGAAACTGTCTTCTTCACCGTTATAAGTGAGTAGAAGAAAGTCATTCATGTCATCGAAACTGATGGCCTTATTCATCTCTATTTCAATAATTTGATCATCATTAATTAGATAGTTATCTGGTATGACTTGGGCTGCAATTTCTTGTGGGACATTAATTTCAACAATATGTATCACAGGTAGATCATTGGGGCTGGTTTGCAGTGACCATTCGAACGTGCTTATTGTCCCAAATGTTAACTCAATCGATAGCTGCTTTTTCGTCTCATTAATGGTGACTTCATCAGAGGAGAATGTTGGCCAAAACAGGCGTGCCATATCCGCAGTTGTGAGCAGTTCCGGATCATTATGAGTGGGCATATCCCAAGTCGAATAGTTAGCTTCAATACGGCACATCACATCCTGAGTTTGCTCGATATTGTAGCGATAGATATATTCGGGCCAGTCGAGTTTATTTAGCTTAAATGCAATGGGTGTCGCCTCGATTATCGCGCTCCACTCTTCACTGTCTCTATGGTGTTTCTCGATGCTAAAGTTGATGGGTACATCAGTACCATCATAATGGGTTGTGATTGTATTGTTGTGATGCACAGCTGCAACTGGTTCATAGCCTTGATCATCACGATTAACATTGATCCATGTTTCAAGCTCACCATTCCAACACTCAACCGGAATGGGCTGCTCGTTACTTGAGTCGATGATGGAACCACTAGGTTGATTGTTGGTGACAAAACCCGCGAGAGTGAGATTTGGATTTCCGTAGTCCAGTGTGTAGAAGCTGTTAAGGTGCACGGGTGCCAAAGTGAACTGGTGAGGAGTTAACCCATCATCCATGATATTGGATTTTAGTATCTGCCAATCATCCCCTGACATTATTTTTTCATCAAATGGTGTGTCGATATAACCTTGTGCAAGTAAGGTATTGTTTACCAAAAAACGTACAGCGATGGGATCTGAATTTAGATACTCATCGACAGATAGACCTGAGCCTTCAATTAACGCCATAAGCGCCGATTTACTGCTTGAGAGCACTTCATCAACGCCTAAAATAGCAGTGAGATTGTCATCGATTAACGCGGTCAGATGGGAGTGTAACTTTTGGGTACTAACTAATGCTTCGGCTTTACTTTGCTCTGTCGATAACTGATAAACATCACTGCCTGAGTGTGGGTAAAGAGAGTTAAGAATGACTGCCAGTGCCTGTTTTTTTATCACAATATCGCTGCTCGATAAGGTTTGTTCGAGCATCTGTTCATAACGTTGGAACTCGATGTGAGTTAACGCATTAATTGCACCATCATGTTCGCTTAATGACATTAACTGAGCGGCAGCATTAGTGATAATGGTGTTGGTCTTTTTTGGTGAAGTATGCAGTGGAGTTTTCAGGAGAGTAGATTTGTACTTAACAGATAACTGAGCCGGAACGGCTAAGATTGATGTATTAATATCAGTCCAATTTGCGATCAGGTAATACTCGGGAGTTTCTGTACTGTCCGTCCAGTTAATGAGGTAGTTGCCGTCTGGTTCAGTGCTAGATTGTGGTTCATCGGTATCGCAACTTTTATCCATGTCTAAGTCTACGCAGACATCAGCTCCTGCAATGGCACCTAAATAGGCGACAGTACCACTTACCTTGTGGTCAAATTCATCAGTTGCTGGTGGCACGATAACAGGGGGGACAATATCGGCAGGATTTGAATCAGATCCCCCGCAAGCACTCAATAATAATGATGAGAGGAATAAAAGGCCTAATTTAGGTTTGAGCATATCTGTATCCTTACAAATATTGAAGCAAGATGCTGAATCGCATAATTATCCTGTTTTTTGGCTGGTGGGCTATTCCCCGAAAGTATGTATTTAAGACGAAAGAATGATTATCTCAAGGATATGTACCCAAACGGCTTAGGAGTGCTCGTTTCAGAGGCCTTGTTCTAGCTCAATTGCAGATGTGTTTCCAAGTAGCTTGAGCCATTATAACGTTATCTGCTTTATTGTTCAGAGCAATCAGTTAATACCATGAGTTGCTTTGCGCCGGAATCCAGCAGCTCCATGACATTAACCTGTTGGCTTGAGCTCATTCCTTTATATAAAACGGCAACATTTTGGTGAGTGAAAAGTGGCGCGAGTTGATTACAGTCTTTCGATTTATGAATTGAGAGTGTACTTGGGGTCGCTAGGGCTAGATGCTCCCAATCCTGAGTCTCAACATTTGTGAGATTCATTGAGCCTTTAAATGAAGACAAATTGCCAAATGTGTTCAGTGTGAGAGAACTCAGATAAAGGGTCTCTAAAGAGGAAAGTGTGTTAAGAGGAGATAAAGAACCCAGTGTTCCCCCTTTAATATTGATCATGGTTAATTGCTCAAAATTGACAAGGTCGTCGAGCTGGCTGTGACTATCTTCTGGTAAATCACAAGTGAAAAAGGTCACTTGATGGGTCTGTGTCACTTGAGCGGCTGCTGCGGATTGCTTGATACAAGACGCGATATGTTTATCGCTAAAGTTTAGGTCGGATATGAATACAGCTGGTTTACGTTTGATGGTGATATTAATCTCAGCAACATCCTCAGCCGTCTCTACTTTACCGCTTATGTTGGCGGTGTAAGCTTGTGCCATCTGTTGCGACACATTGGCGGGTAACTGTAAATTGAGATTAGCGTCTATGGTTAGCCCGTTAGAAAATGTCAGCTTATTAAGCTGGGATAAGTCATCAACGTAAAGGTAGCTCAACTGGTTAAAGTTAACGATTTCATCGGCCATAAATTCGTAAGTTGAATTGATGTTGGCGCTTGTTTTAACTAAATTTTCTGCGGGATAACTGTTGTCAATAAACTCATCATCTAACATCTGATTATTCGATTGTTCACCTTGCTGAGTGGTCATGTGGTTAAGCTGACTGTCCAACTCATTGAAACTTTGGCTAAGTGGACCTATTGCTTCTGTCATGTAGCAGAGCTTAAACATCTCAAATAGGTTCACCGTCATAGCGACTCTGGATTGATTTATATTGATCTCTGTTAAGGCGACAAATGCATCTTCATCGCTTGAGGTCGCAGCGAGAGTTTTAATGTTGCTGACGTACTTTTGTAACTCCGTAATGGTTTGCCTAAACTCGGCTATCTGCTGTGGCTGGTAGCAGCTTGAATCTCGACTGATGGAGTAAACAAAAGTGTGATAATGGCCAAGATAAGTGTTAGCAAGTGAAAGCATCTCTTTTGCGTCGAGCTCTATTTTTCCCATTAAGCCACTTTGGAGTACAGCTTTGGCACTTTTAGTTTGCTCTAATGTCTCATTTAAGCGTTCAAAATGGCTGGCATGCTGCTGATTGAGTTTTCGGGCTTGTTTGAGGATATCATCAGTATTGAGCTGAAACGTATCGATAGCGTCTTTGGTGCTGCTGAGCTGAGGCGAATTTTCATTATTTGCTTGTGCTGAAAAATGGATAGCACAGAGAAGAATAGCGCTTCGTAACAGGGGTAATTTTAATGACTTCTTCACTCTATATTCTCCAATTGTGCCATTATCCATAGTGACAGAAAGCGGTGACGCCATCATGACTGAATTTCAGGTTTGCTTCTACGCTCTAGTTTATATATTTACCGCGAAAGCTTACCTCCATCCATAGAGGCAATATATTATTCTTAGGGAGGGATTAATAGCATATAATGACACCAAGTCACATCTCGCGTCTATATCATGTTAGGAAGGGTTTACCGCTAAACTTTGCGATTCTATGGCCGAGTCTATTCATCTCAGCTTGGCTTCCGAAATTAAACTTAAAGGGCTTGTCTTTTAAGCTTGATATGATCAGTAAATTGTAATGGTTAGTTTTTTTGGGATCAACATTAAGGCTAAAAGCTTTGATGTTATCCATTGGGATATCTTGTTTGGCTACTGGGTAGACGGAATTAATCTGTGTGCTAATTAATCTTTTATTTAAATCAATCTCAATGGACACCTTAACAAATAGTAGGTGCCAAGTTAATAAAGCGGCTAATGCCCAATAGATGACTGACATGTCACTGTTACGTCCAAGTGTTAATCCAAAAACAATGGTTATTAATACGGTGACAGCGCCTATTATTTTACGACTGACAGAGTTCACACTTGTATGGGTGATAATAGCTTTGGTCGAGGATATCTTTTTAAATAACATTAGTCAGATCCTAATTGTTTTAATAAAAAACCAAGAGTAATAAAGACTGGAAGCGGCAGAAGTATTTTCAGCCACACCATCGAATTCCAAAGAGGTTGAATAGCATGATTCGAGGCAACAGTATCAGCCGTTTTAAAACTTAATAGCCTAGTGATACCACTGCTGTTAAATGGTATTACATCAGGATACTGACTCACTTGCTCAAAGGTTTGCACTTGAAAAAGTCTCATAATGAATAGTAGTGTTTTCTCTGCCTCTTCAACTTTCCCTATCACATAATTCTGCTTACGTATAATGAGTTGATAAGTGTTTTGTTTGTGTATTGAAGGGGTGAGAATGATGCTGGTTTTTGCTAACAGCTTCTCTTTCGTTCGTCTAAGTTTGATACTGAATAAACGGAACTCAAAATAAGAAGTTGCTGTAATGCTATCTAACACGAGTGTTTTTGTCGCCGCCAAACAAAAAATAATGATGGCCATCATAAACAAACTGGCGTAGAGATAAACGTTCTGTTGTGAGCCATAAAGAGTGACGTGTATAAGTAAGGCTTCGATCATAGGGAATATCAAAATAAAAATGATGGTACGCCTGAATAATCGGGATTCAGTTGTCAAAATTAACCTATCTGGCAATCCTTTATTGCTGATGTGTACCTTACTCTTTTTTGATAGAGCTGAGTAATTCAAAGGTATACCCTTCTTATTCAAACGAATCACCGTTTTGTTTATATTTTTTAGTTACTAATGCGAATTAATACCATAGCTATCATGTCAAAACTATTATCACTTAGTATAATAGGATTATCGATATGATTATTAATAAGTATTATCTATCATTCTATTTAACGTGTATTCCCTCTTCGCCTGATAATGACTATGCTCCAAGTGTTTTCGTATAGAATGCATTTACTTCACCGGTTGTTCCTTATTAATTTGTATATTTGGTGTTTATTGTTCTTTTTATGTTGCTTGTTTTCTGGATTGTATTTTTCATTGTTAATTTACATGCTATTTATTGACTAATGCTTTTTTAGATGTTTTCTTGTTAATTCACTTATTTAATTATCATTGGTAAAGGTAGGGTTTTATTCTGATAGATTAAACTTTATGATTATTTATGTTGATTGTTAACGTTTTATTATCTTTTTTGTGATTATAATGTTGTTGCTGATTTTAATCACGAAGTATGATTGGTTATTTGGGTTTATATTATGTACTCCTACATGCGTAGATAATAAATTAATATCTAGGACAATAATTGTTTGTTTATTATGCATAAGGTTACATACCCAAAGGTATGTAATATGTCGTTATAAATGTTTAAACATTAAGTCATGCAAATGTGTTAATTGGAGTACGACATTGCTCATTTACGGTGTTGGCTGATTGTGAGGGCTGAGATCATTCTTGTTCTATTATCAGACATCATTTCAATATTATTCGATGAACAACATCAATATTTTGCACTGTTCAATAAGGTCTTATTGCAAAAATCTGACAGTTTTTCAGCTAATATATTCATCGATTGCAGGCTGCCGAATTCAAGCCTAATGGGCTGCAACCTTTCATCCATGATGATTGAAAGCTTGTATTGATGTTGTCTTGTCGAGTCTTTATCGACTCTAAATGCCTTTATGTCAGCAATGGAGATATCTTGCTGTGCAATTAGGTAAATAGAACTTACACGGGTGCTAATGGTTTGATTAGCGATATCAATATGGATCTGTTTTCTTGCCAAAAGTAGGTGCCAACCTAAAAGTGCACCAAAAGCCCAACCGATAACCACACCATAATTTTCATCTCCAAGACGAGTCGCCATAAAAATAGTGAGTACAGCAAGAATAGCGCTGATAATCGTTCGGCTAATCTTTGAGAAGCGAGTCGTTGTAATCTTTGCTTGTGTAGGGCTAAGCTGCTTAAACACCATTATAGTGCTCCTCCAAAGAGTTTAATGCCAATACCTATCATCAACAAATAGGGTAAAGGCAATAATAATCGAGCAAAGTTAATTGGCTGCCACAGCGGTGGGTATTCCTGAATGGGGTCATTTGCAGCACAAGGATGCTTAATCAATATAGATGCGGCTAACTGTGCTTCATCTAGTTTACAAGTTTGCGGAAAATGACTTATTTGCTCAGTGGCTTGCAGATCAAAGTGATTGGCAACAAATAATGTGGCTCGAAGTGTTTCTGTGAAATTGCCGATGGGATAGCTCAGTTGATCTATTTTTAACTCAAATTGCAGATGATCTTTGCTGAAGCGACGAAGTAGTAATTCTGTAGTGCTGAGCGGAAATGGGTCAGTCTTGGATAGATGCTTACCCATAAAACTCAGCTCAAAATAACGAGTGTCGCTTTCTTTATCTAACACTAATGTGTGTGTTAATAACCACAGTACTAGGTCTAAAAGGATCAAGAAGCCGGCGACAAATTGGTAGAAGGTTTGCTCCATGCCATCCAAAGTGACAGCCATTGTAAGGGATGCAAGCAGGGGGGCTAATAAAATAAAAGCCAGTGCCCGTATGTAAGATTGCTTCTTGGTGGCGAGCTTTAGTCTTAATGGTAAATCGGTCGCTTTAAGATGTACTTTTGTATTCTCGGATAGTTGTGAATATTGGAGCATGTATTATTCCCTTTTCGAACTTATCCCTTGTTCGCATTTGCTTAACAGTGCCATGCATTTCAATAAAATTGATAGTATTGAGTACAGGTAGACTTAAGATTGATGACCGTAACATCAATCTAGATGAGCCAATAGGTATCCTCATTGATGGGAATGGCAGGTATGGGTTAAGGCAGTGATGATAAAAACCATCCTTTGGGGGTTTGAATAAACTTACAATTCATCGTTGAGCGGTATTTCTCACCAATAATGAGAAGATCTACCTTGGCTTGTTTTTGAGCCTGATACCTCTCTTTCTTAATCTCTGATGGTGCTTGGTAGCTCACTTTGACTGGTTCAATACTGATGATTGTTTCTTTGATAAACCAGCGCTTATGAGCTCGTTCTAATACCTTCATCGAACGTTTTTTTTCAAAGTCTGATGGGGTGACAGGCATTTGGGCTAAAAACGTGGTGAGATCTTTTTTCTCAATAAACTCAAAAGTGTCTAAACATCGTTGAGTTAATGTTTTATCCAAATTTGGTGATGTGTCGGCCATGCTGGTGCTTAGCCACAACAAAGGTGTTAAAGCGAGGTAACGTAACATTATTATTCCTTATTAGAATGGAGAGTGGCAATACACTCTCCATTCTATTCATCGTTTACTCATGCTGTAATGCGTTAAGTGGATTGATTTTACTGGTCACTTTTAGATTTGTGGGACCGACTTCAACTTGGAAGGTTTTCACACTATCCTTGAGCAGATCTCGCCCTTCTAAAGCATCTCCACCCACTGAAATAACATTACCTTCAAATAGGATGTAATAGGTTCCGATTTCATCCTCAGCACGAATACCAACAAGCTTAACGGTATGAGAACCTGCATTTAGCGGGACAGAGATCGGGCCAACTTTTCGTTGAGGGCTTGAACCATCAGTAATTACTTTATCATCAACCACTAATTTAAAGATATCATCATTAAAGTTACCATTGTCTCCAAATGTTATATCTAAAATGAACGGGATCGTAAACACGAGTCCGTTACTTACTTCATTATTGACTTCTACTGTTACCTCACCGGTAATGACATTATTAGGTACTGTCACTGTCAGCTTTCCTGCTTCAGACTTCCTGACACTTGCCACAACTCTAAGGCCATCTTTACCCGCAAAGGTGACACGGTTTTTAGATTTAAGTGTATGAAATCCGATACCTTCAATAATAATAGTGTCGCCTGGCTGTCCAGTATTTGCTTTAAGGCGAGCTATCTCTAATCCATCTCCAATCTGAATTTTGACAGGGGAGTTTGCTTCCTCGCCTCGATGTTCGACACGAACAGCAATAGGCCCGACGGCAGTTGCAAGTAGCGATCCCGGTACAGTTATCTCCAGTAATGTCCCTTCTGGTGAGACAGTATCATGAACTCTTTGCACTTCTAAGCTGGATGCACCTTCATCTTTTAAGTAAGTAATTGGCTCTTCATCGAACCAATACCAATGTTCGTTGATACCAAAGCCGGTACCGATGATCGACAAGGGTTTATCGACAGCCTCTGCCTTCATGATACTAGGTTCTATATCAACAATGGTTAATCCCCAAGTGACGGTAAAATCTGACTTTATTGGAACAAAAGCCATATCTTTTATTGTTTTAACTTGATCGATTAATATGTCAGCAACTTGTGCGCCAGTGATAATGGCTTCTATTTGTCCAACAAATGGCGTCCATTTTCTTAATGCTGCTCCAGCGGCCATCACTGCAATATCTTGAGGACTAACACCAAGCTCTTGAAGTACAGCTTTAGTGATTGGACCAAGCTTTCCAGCGTTGGCTGGATCGGCCAGCAGTTCAACTTCATTCTTATAGAATTCAATCGCTATCTCTTTAACAAAGTTGCCAATGTCTTCATTGGTTATGTCTTCATCGTCGTATAGTTTCTCCGCTTCTTCTATAAGTTTTGGCGAGAATTGAATGACTAACTTGGTGATGACGACAGGATCAAAACCTTTGGGCTCATAGCCTATCCCGGTTAAAATAAGGTCGAAAAACTTAAGTAAAATGCCATCAACAATGGTTCTTATTGCAATGCTTTTACGGGCTTGAGTGATGGCACGATCATAGTCGCTACTGCCGTTATGAGTAAAAGGAGATGGCCCTAATGGTGCGCCGACACCAGGTGCTATCACTTGATATAGACAATTTTGGTAAGGACATTCATTGTAGTATTGATCCTTTGACCAAAACTCTAACCCTAAAAAAGTACCAGCTTGTGGGCCTAAAATATTGCCGTCCCAACCATTCTTTATGTGCTTTCTTAATGGAGAGTCGAGCTGAGCTGGATCATATTCACCGTCTTCACCTAAAGGGATAATCATGGTGCTTAGGTATAATTTTGTTCTATTTTTCAGTTCGACACAGCCGTCATAACTAAGCTTACTTTTTTGGTCGTCATTTATGTCACCGTTATCTGGGCAACTTGGGTCAGACGGAAGCCAATTATCAAGAAAGTTAGTTGCATCAAGTGAATAGTCAAAATGATCGGTACCGTAGCTAACGATGGTAGGTTTTATGTTGTTTGAACTTCTTTGTTGGGTTTGAACTGTCTTACTCTGGAGCTTTTGTGGCATTTCTGAACTTGCAGTGAACGATTTATTGTTGCTGTATTTGCTAAAGATCGCGTTACTTTTATTAATCAGTAAATTTGTTGTCTCTGAGCTTAGTTTATCTAAGGCAACGGGAGATTGTTCCAGCAAGGATGTTAAATACGTATGTACGTCTTCAAATTCAGGGTAGGTAACAATCGTTTCTTTAAACGTATTTAGTTGCTCCTTCGGGATTTTATTGACCCCGATAAAATCTAAAATATACCTAAAACTGGTACTGTTAGTATCGAGTGTAAAGTTGGTTTCTTGAGGAAGAATATAACCACTCAGGTAAATTTTACCATTGTGTGCATCTTGAGAGTCAAAGAAGCTTGTGACAGGTGTCAGTTGATTTTTAAAGTGCTCAACTTGAGTGTTATTAGATGCATTGAGTGAATAGGTTGAACCAAGCAAGGTCTCTATGTTGAGATCGTCGGAGTCTATATCGCCCACCTCTACCAACTGAACTGCAATTTGCTTCGTGACATAATAGGTAACCGCATTACTTTGACCGATGGCATTATTAATTTGCAACTCTCCATCAGTGAGAGTGCTAGGGGTTTTGATTGTCAGTGTTGAACCTGTACTGCTTACGATCTCAAGGGCTATGCCATTGGCAGTGATAGTCATGTCATCTGAAAAATCCGCGCCCACGAGTTGATTTTGAGCATCTTCTTTTAGCAATAGCGCCCCAGATGCGCTGATCACTGGACTGTTCTTTGGGTGTAGCGTGATATTTCTGCTGTTGGTTTTGTTGATGCCGTCTGAAATAAATACACTGCTTGTGTTAGCTGGAACATTAGCTTTGGCCACACCATTAAAAACAGATATTGGTAGGTTAATAGGCTCGAGTCCTTTACGTTTAAAGACTAAGTAATGCTGCCCAGCACTTAATGATTCATCAATGGCAATCTGTAATAGATCGTCTTCACGGAGAAAGTTTGTGGGGATATTATTATGCGTGACGTATGGGGCGCCAGTCAGAACATCTTGATTCTCTGTTATGTCTACAAGCCTTTGTTGATCATAGATATCAAGTAGCCCATCATTATCATCATCTAGATCAAGATAGTCTGGCGTGGTGTCGAAATCAGTGTCTGTTGGTTGACTGGCATCATTACCGTACTCTTGAACATCTAGAATGGTATTACCATCGGAATCATCGTCTAGAAAATTACCGATGCCATCGTTATCACGATCATCAGATCCTTCGATCCGATCAGATAACCCATCGCCATCACTATCAGTATCTAGCCAATTGGGAAGCGCATCGTTGTCAGGATTAAAACTGATCTGGTCAGAATATAACGGGTACAAAAACTCTTCGGTGTCCGCAATAGTGTCTGAATCCGTGTCGTGAGTTAAGTTGTTAATTTCTAATGCTATCTCTCTAACATCATCAATAGCGTCACCATCTTGATCCTCGAAGATCTCGGCATGGTAGGTGAAGCTCTCTTTGCCATCAAAATTAATATCGTTTATACCAATATGATGTAAACCGTCATCTAAAATTTCAACATTAATTGCAATGGCCTTTAATGCTGGGTCGATATCAATCACCCCAAAGTTTAGTGCGTTACCATTCTTGTCTGAAAAATATATATTCGGTTTAAAGTCAGGATCTTGGTATTTCAGAATTAGCGTATAAAATTGCGCTTCATCTGCGTTAAAAGAGAAGAGGTCGCCATTATCTGATTTTTGTGAAATAGCACCACTAACAGCAAAGGGTGGTTTCAATCCCACCGTTGTGGCGATGGAGGGATTATCGTTAGGCTCCACCTCAGTAATAAGATCTATCGATTGTTTTTCAAGGTCAAATGGGTAGCCATCAAACTCATCTAAAACACCATCGCCATCTTCATCTCTGTTAGCCCAGGTGCCAGCTAAATCAATGGGATCAGTGGGATCTGGATCCGGGTCGGGTGTTGGAGGTGGAGTAGGGGGCGTAGGATCTGTCGGTACTTCAGGATCAGTGCCTTCGCCCTCTTCAAGCTCACTATTACAGCCCGCGAGTCCAAGGGTTGCTGCGAGTAATGTGGCTAACCAAAGCTTCTGGGTTAGCTTGAGTGTGTTGTATTTCATTTTCATACTTCCCTTTGTCAATTCTTGCAGTTTCCTACTGCTTTAAACTTGTTGAACTCACCGCTATCGAGTCATTTATATTTACATTCTAAATGGGGTTTGCATTCGCATTAGCCCTTGAGACGTGAGTGCTAAAAAAATATCTCCAGTGGCAGCACCAAGCACATTGCAAGCAATTTGATCTGGACTTGGGGCGTATAACAATGAAGTAACGATCTCTTTAATTACATAGTTTGCGAAGGGAACGATGAGCTTCTGACACCAACGAACTTCGATTTGTAATAAATTGGCGTCTTGGATATTCAGTTGGCGATTGTTGCCGACACTTTTTAATATTGGATTTCGATACATTAAGTTGTTGTTGGGAATTTCAGAGATATACCCACTTGTGTATTTATTGCGTACTTTAAAGCGACTGAACGTCTGGCTATCAGGGCTCAGAATACGAATCTCACTTTGCAGAGCGGTAGCGATGTTAGCTTTAACAACAGCCGCTAACGTGTCACTGATGTCAGTGCCATGAGCGAAGAGGGGCATCATCCCTTGGGCGAGTCCTTTGCGGATCTCAGTCTTGCTACCATGGTTTAATGTGCCTGCTCTAACCGCTTGCGCTGTTGCAGCATCTAAAGTGCTTTTACTTGAATAGATAAACCCCCATTGCGCTATCATCATCATAGAAACGAGAATGACAGGCATTAAAAAAGGCAAGGCAAGATTAAACTCAAACATGCTTTGCCCTTTTTGAGTGCGGTTTAGCATGGTGAGCTTCATCTGGCCGCTTGCTCACTCGGTAGGCTGGGCTTATGAGTTTGGCTCTGTATGGTATTGAGTGCATGCAGTAGTGCTTGAATCTGACGACCGACAGGGCTGTTTTGATCGCCCTGTTTGTTCGCTGATGTGAGTACTTGTGTCGATTGTTTTATTCTCACCAAGCTCATGTTATACCAAGCTTTCTGATTCGCAGGTTCAAGTTCTAAGCAGCGCATGTAGGCTGCTACTGCGGCATTATGACGACCGGTTCGAGTGTATATGTTGCCCAGACGAAACCAGCCTGGAGCATAGTTAGGAACACTGGTTAATACCTGCAAATATAAGCTTTCAGCCTGATCGAGCCGTGCCATCTTATAGGCTTGTTCGGCTTCAGCTTGCAGGGTCATTATCTGCTGATTTCCTTGGGGCTTTTCCTCTTGATGAGAGGAAACACATCCGGATAGATTTACTAGGCTGGCCATCAATAGGCTTATGATTATTAGTCTTGCCATGACAGAGTGTCTCCTTGTTTTATATTTTTATTTTCTGTGTTTCCAGCGGCGAGCTCCAACACTTGGGTGGCACCTCTGCACGCGCTACTGCGCCAAGGTTTTAGGTTTTTTGTGATTTTGAGTACTTTGTTTTTATTGTTGAGGTAAACAATATCGAGTGAATACTTCATCCCTATGGTATGAACGGAGTTACAAGGTGAGATCAGCAGGCCTTGTTCATTGGTAAGAGGTTTTCGTCCCAGTAGGCCTCGAAGCCGTAGCCAAGGGGTATTTGCAAGAAAAACCTGCTCAATCTGGGTACCGTTGTGATTGTTGATACGGGTATTTTTCATGTTATAGCTCATACATAAACTTCATTGCGATAGGGAAAGCCAAAATCATGAAGGTGACGGGGAAGATGAAAATAATCAGTGGAAACACTAATTTTACCGGGGCTTCTAAGGCCTTTTTCTCTGCGCGTTGAAAACGCTCTACACGGCGCTGATCTGATTGAACTCTTAATGTTTGTCCTAGGCTGGCACCGGTTTTTTCTGCTTGCGCGAGAGCACTGACTAGGCTGTTTATTTCTGTGATCTGAACCCGTTCAGCCATGTTTCTAAATGATTGTGCTCGTGACATACCGGCTCTCATGTCGCGAATGACTTTTTCAAATTCGATTTTTAATGGTCCATTGGGGCCGCGTTCTACAGCTTGTCCTATCGCGCCTGTCATGTTGAGGCCTGCTTCTATCGACATGGTCAAGTAATCTAAATACACAGGTAAAGATTTCACGATAAGCCCTTGGCGTTTCTTCCGTAGATCGTTAAGTGTCATGACTGGCAGGAAGTAACCGATGACAGCGGCAATGAATAGGTATTTTAGGTTGATTTCATCCAGTAACAGGCTGCAGACGACCGTTAAACTTAACGCGAAAAGTGTGCTGATAATCCTGATTGCAAAGTACTGCTCTGCCGTCATCATGTATGAGACTCCAGACACTTGTAGTTTCTTAGAGATCCTTTCCAGATAATCGACACTCAAATTTTCACTAATGTAAAAAGCGAATAATCTGATCGATGGCCATAGCATTTTGAGCCCCGGAGAGAGAGGATCCATAAACTCACGATTAGTCTTAGGGACTCTTCGATATATACGGATACAACTCACCGTAAGAAAGATGATTGCGATGGTAAAAAACGCAACAATTAAATTGACCATGTGTATTACCTATACATCGATTGCGACAATTTTTCGTATGGACAGATAGCCGCTCGTTAGCATGATAAATATCAATGCCATAAGCGCCCACCCCATCGGCTCTGTGAAGATCCTACCCATGGATCTTGGTTCCATGTGGTACAGGACAATGCCGATAAAAATTGGCAGTAGTGTCATGACGACTCCCTGCATTTTCCCCTGAGAGGTGAGGGCATCAATTTTCCCCTCCATCTCAATCTTTCTTCTCAAGGTAGAAGATAATCTGAGCAAGACCTCTGCTAAGTTTCCGCCGACCTCTCTTGAGATTTGCATACCAGCTGTAACCAGTTGAAACTCATCTTCAGGGATGCGCTTGAACATGTTGTCGAGCGCGGTATTGAACTCGACACCCAGTCGTTGCTCTCTTTGAAACAGTTGAAACTCTTGCTTGATAGGCGCCTCCATCTCTTCTGCCATAAATTCGATAGCACTGCTGATGTTGGCACCTGACTGCATTGATGACGCGATCATGTTGAGCGCATCGGGAAGTTGGTGAACAAATTTTCGACGGCGGCGAGTATGGAGATATTTATAGGCAAATCTAGGAATGATCGAGAGGATGATGCTGATAATAATGCCGACTATCCAGGAGCCGAGGAATATTCTTACCAGAAAAGGCACCGACAGTAGCGTGAGCATATTGAGCCAAAATAGCTGACGAGGCTCAATGAACAGGAACATATCAGCGAGGTTAGTTCTTGCCGATGAGGTAAAGGTTTCCTGATATTTCACTGCAAGTTGTGCAGATAAATGTTTCAGTGCCCATACCATTATCGCGACAGTAAGAAAGGCAAAAATAGCCGCAAAAATTGAACTAGTCATTTTTTGCATCCTTATCGAAAATATCGAGTTTAACTTTTACGCCTTGCTTACGAAGTTGCTCGTAAAACTCCGGCATAGTGCCCGTTGCTGTGTAGTAACCTTGTACCTTGCCTTCGCTGTTAAAGCCTGTCTGTTCAAACTTAAAGATCTCAGATAGCTGAACGATGCTGCCCTCTATGCCTGTGAGTTCACAGATGCTGGTGACACGCCTTGAACCATCGGAAAAACGGGATTGCTGAACGATAATATTCACCGCGGAGGTGATCTGTTCTCGAATCGCTTGTACTGGCAAGTTCATTCCAGCCATCATGACCATGACTTCTAAACGTGAAATACAATCGCGTGGAGAGTTGGAGTGAGCGGTGGTTAATGACCCATCATGGCCCGTATTCATTGCTTGGAGCATGTCTAACGCTTCACCGCCACGACACTCACCAATGACCACTCGGTCAGGTCGCATTCTGAGGCAGTTTTTCACTAAGTCGCGGATCTCAATCGCCCCTTTGCCTTCCTGATTTGGTGGGCGTGCTTCGAGTGAGACTAAGTTAGGTTGATATAACTGAAGCTCGGCAGCATCTTCGACGGTGACGATACGTTCATTATCGGGAATGAAGTTAGATAGCACGTTCAGTAGCGTTGTTTTTCCTGAGCCTGTGCCGCCGGAGATGACGATATTACGTTTTTGATTGACGGCGGTTTCAAGAAATTCAGCCATGGCATGATTCATTGAGCCAAAATTGACAAGATCGTTGCAGTTAAGCCTTTGCTGCATAAATTTTCGGATAGTGATGCAGGGGCCTTTAAGCGCTAAAGGGGGGATGACAGCATTGACACGTGAACCATCTTTTAATCGAGCATCAACCATCGGCGAGCTTTCATCGATACGTCGGCCTATGGGGGTGACAATGCGCTCTATTGCGCCCAAAACAGCTTGGTCATCTGAAAAAACCACATCAGAAAGATAGAGTTTGCCCGCTTTCTCGTAGAAAATCTGGTCATGACTATTGACCATTATTTCGGTCACATCTTTATCTGCAATCAGCCCTTCCAGAGGACCAAGACCTATGGTTTCGTCCAGCACCTCTTTGACTAAGGATTTGATCTCAATCTCTTTAGGAAGTTTGAGATTAGAGATGATCTGATTAATCAGTGATTCGCTTTGGCTTCTCAGCTCGACATCACTCATCTCATTAACGTTAACTCGGCGTAAATCCATCTGTTTAAGCAGATCAGTGTGCACCTTGCGACGCCAGTCATTTCGTATTTTTATGTTCTCTAGTTGTTCGTCCGATAGCGTTGGCGGTGAGTTAACTGATATCGCTTTTTTCTCTTGTGCGGGCTCAGGTACACTGCTGTCAGTATGAGTAGGTAAAGTCGGCTTTGGACTTACTGGTTCATTAAATGTCTCTTGAGTTACTGATTTTGAAGAGAACTCAGGGTCTGTGCTGTGTACTCGTATTTGGTAATCACCGACCTGTATTTTGTCCGTCATGACCAAGGGACCGTATTGGGTTACCTTCTCATTATTAATTTTAATTCCGGTACGGCTTTTATTATCTTCAATAAAGATACCTTGATCATTCTGAGTCAAAATCGCATGATGTTTAGATACTTTTAATCCTCTTAATACAATAAGTTGCTCTGGATCTTTGCCAATATTACAGTGAGGGTGAATACATTGAAATTCACCTACCTTTGTTCCTTTTGTGGTGCTAACGACGACGTTAAACATCTCACTCTCCTAATCCAGAATATAAAAAGCTTCAAGCTTGTTGGTTTCTTCAGCCATCTCTAAACCTCGGGCTAACTGTTTATCGTGGCTCTCTTCACCTGGGAAGACGATCGTGGGAGTGACAAAGATGACAAGTTCAGTTTTGTTATCTTTAAAATCTCTGGATTTGAAGAGCTCACCTAAAATAGGAATGTCGCCTAAGAAGGGGAACTTATTGACCACTTTCGACATTTCGCTGTTAACCAATCCGGAAATGACGATGGTTTCATTATTTTTTACATTAATGACAGACTCTGTTCGGCGAGTCAGTGTTCCTGGAATACCATCGATGGCAACGGAGGGATCGATAGAACTAACCTCTGCCATAACACGACTGATGATATTGTTATTGCCATCAACGACAGGCTCGATGTCGAGCTTTATGCCGTACTCTTTAAACTCTACATCCACAGAACCAAGACCACTGATACTGCGGATAGGAAATTCACCACCGGATAAAAAGCTTGCGGACTCACCGCTACGAGTGGTGAGATTTGGCTCGGCCAGCATACGGGCATCGCCCTTTTCTGAAAGAAGCTGGATTTGAGAGCCTATGCCCGTGACAATGCCAAAGTAGCTCCAGCCTCGAGTGTCTAACACACCAATACCGTCAGTTATCGCGCCACCAATCGCTTCGGCGTACTGCCCTGGAGATGCCACATTAAATAGGGGGTTTGAAGTGAACGCTTTAGCCGCGCCAAAAGCTGGCCCTGACATGCCGGTTTCCCATTTGATGCCGACGTTATTGAGTGTTGATTTATTAAATTCAACAATCTTGACCTGCATCTTGATCATGGGAGACATGGTTTTAGCAAATTTTAAATAATTAACTAGTGAAACAACATTAGGGGCTTCGCCGATAATGCTCTCTAACTGCTGTTTCAAGGCCAGATCCGCTTCACCTTGCACTATGATTAGACCATCGCTTTCTGTGACCGATATTGAGGGAAATGCAGCTAGCATCTTCTTTACTTTGTCGCTGGTCCGTAAGCTATTGTCGTTGGTCACTGTGATGCTGAGCTTGATTAACTTTCCATTCTTTTGCCACAACTGTAGATCGGTATTTCCGTTGCCTTCTCCGATAAGAAGTACGCCTTTATCATCAATAACCTTGGCGCTAATAACCTTGCTATTACCAACGACGATTCGTTCTACATCTTTTGCTTTATAAAGCTCAACAGCCCCAACATATAACTTCATTGGTTTATTATTATGAGCAAAGCTTAGAAAAGGAATTAATAGTGCTATCCAAATGATTCTTATAATTTTATTATTTTTCATAATGCTGTTTTATTCTTAAGTTGGCTCAGTTGCTCTAACATTTCAATAGGAAGAGGATAGGCTTGAATGGACGTTTTAATGCCGTTGCCTCCGGTTATAATCTCTACTTCTCGCGTTAGCACATCGTCAGACTGGTTAAAGAGTTGGCCCTCATGCAGAGAGACAAACTCAAGTGGTAATTTTTCGTTTTTATTACGCAGTAAGGTGACAAATTTGCCTTTCTCTTTTGCTACTGTGACCCTTGCAGCGTCGGTGACGCTGAGGGCTAAAGTGACGGTGTCATAGGCATTGGGATTATCGTAAAGGGTGTCTACCAGTTCAGGATTGATGTCTATGCTGCGTTTGCCTGTTGCAATGACTGTAATATCTTCGAGTAATAGCTGTAGCCTATTAAGATCGCTGCCTGTATTTTCGTCTTCAAACGAAAGAAGCAGATCAATGTGATCTGAGGGAACCAACATTCCCGCAGAAGAGTTGAGCTCATCTATATTGATGGTGACAGCACGTTGACCCTCTCTCAGCATATCTGAGAACTTCTCTATTTTATGCCCTGGCAGGTAGGTGCTAATTAAGGGGCGACCAGGAGAAATGGGGGCAAGTAGCATTTGCCCCACTATGAGATCAAAATCCCTGGGATGAATAGCATCAAGGGGTAAAGTATCGGCGCGTATTTGTCTGACGGACATATTTTGTTGTGAAATGATATCGCCAGTTCTGAGCTCTTGGGTTGCCACAACAACATCTGCCATAACGATATTATCTTTTGATAGTTCAGCCCTTAGTTCCTGTTCTTTAGTGATAAAGTAATTATTAGTTGCCCAAGCTGCAATGCTACCAAGTACGATGGCAATGACGAGAAGAACCCAGTTGAAGTCTATTGATTTTATTTGCATTTTTAAGACCAAATTTAATTAGGTAGAGCGGGCAGTGATTTGCTATATGCAAATGCGGAATACCAGTCTCTTAGTGAATCAAGACACAGTTCCATGACGTTGTTATTGTCCTCGATCGGCGTCAATAACGCGGCTATCAGCGCTGAGCATACGACCAAGTATTCGACACTTGCTTGTCCTCTTAGATTGGATTTTCTTGAGGGCTTATACATATCTATAATCCTTCCGTGACTTGGTTAGCGACAATGTAAACTTTTGATTTTTTGATGTTAAAACTAATATCAATGAGATTGGTGCCTTGGCTCATTTGCAGAACAGCTTTACCTGCATTGGTGTCTAAAATGGCTGAGTTTTCTATCCAGCCTCGCTGTTGAAAGTGCCGGCGGTAGTAATGGTAACTTGCAGATAAGCTCTGGGGACTGCTCAAGACTAAGGTTCGTCCCTGCTTGAAAAGATCCTGTGATTGAATGTCCGAAATAACCGTTGCACCGTGTGGTTTGGGAAATTTCTGTTGATTAACTCTGGCAAGTTCAGTCTCACTAATGTCTTTAGTGATGCCGACATAAGTGACCACACCATCATAAGTTTGACTGATACGGGCCGTCAGTAGGTAAGGGCGTTGCATGCTATTGATAACATAATCACCATCGAACATTCTGGCATCGAAACGTTCGCTTTTTTCTTGCCATTGTTGTTTAAAGAAGTTAGCCATCATCATTTGGCTTTGCTTATCGGTTACGACCCAGGTTTTCATGGGATAGCCTTGATAACGCATGTCATCAGCCACGACTTCGACTTTAGCGGTTTCTGGAAATTCAATTTCAGGCCAATCGGAAGCATATGACTGAGTTGAAAATAGGGTAAGCAGTACAAGTAAAATATTTTTCATCCAATTAGCCTCCACAGTTAGTTGTGCCATAGGTACAAAGTCTATTGAGTGGGAGAACATCAGGATCGACATGCCCGAGTCTTAATCGACTTGGGCGCAACTCTTTACCAAAAGGAAGGATGCTTAATAAGCGTTGCGCGGTACGTATTACGCCGTTGTCCATATAGTTAGTGAGTACTAAGCGTTCAACTCTGTTTTTAACGTGGTAGGGTCCACCCGCATTCCAGCCTGAAGCCAATAAAGCGCTATTGCTCTGAAAATTCAGATTAATGTCATCAAAAGGTTCTATATAGAGGTTTTCGACATTAGAACTTACATTCGTGCGGTAAAACTGATCTCTTTCTAATGAAAATCCAGTAAAAGAGAGCAGGCCTATGGCGCGTCCTACTGCACTGCCTATCGTGCCAGGTAGCCTGCCGCCAGAATGTGTTCGAGTGAATCTATCGAGCTCGTTACCATTGTTTGGACTCTGCCGATTTGACTTAAGCATGGTTTCAGCATTTCGATTCTGACGTACTTGGTGCTTTAGTGTTGGATGAACCTTGTTTACCCAATCCCATTGCGCCGTTGTTCGACTGGTCAGCTTATTGCCGTCATCCTGATAGAATCGCCAAGGGATCTGTTTCGCTGTTTCAACTTCACTTTTTTGGGCTAAATATAGACCGCTTCTTCTGGGGAGCCGACTTGGACGACGCTCCTTCCACACGGTTCTTTCCCATGCAGAGTAGTGAGACGCTTGCTGAGCTTTATGTTTTACGACCCCCATTTTCGCCATAAATGGCAAAAGGATGAGCAGTGGTATAACGACAAAACTGATACCAATAGCACTCTCAATCAGTGCTTGGCCTCGCTGTCTTATAAATGGTTGCTGTTTCATTACAGGAACCTAGTTATGGCTAAGACGATATTTCGTTCAGAGTTAGTGGAGTCTGATAATCGAGTTTGCCAAAAAGGGTTGTAGAGATTGCCATACTCATGACGGCGATCGCTGCGGCGCCATGCTGATGAAGAGATCATCAGATCGTAAGGTCTTGAATAATAGACTTGTGCAGCAGATAGTGCTGTCATTCTATCCCCTAACATCTCTTCATTTATAGCTGGGTTCGTGTTGGCTTCTCCAACATCAACGGTTTTACTTGTCCGTGTGTTTTTTTGTGATTTTGACACGACAACGGCAATGTTTTGAGTCGTGTTTTTTGACTTTGCCGAATTTGAAAGTCCATAGAATGGCTGTACGCCGTTATAGCCTCCTCGGGTTTCCTGTTCATATCCAGCATATCGAGAGGCTGAACGATTGGTGCCTCGACTTGAGCCCCAATAGCTCTTGCTGCCAATGCTTCTTATATTGGCTCTACTGTCTGAACGTGTTGCTCCCCAACCTAATGGAGTTTCTCTGTAACCTCTCCAGCGACAACCTGACCAGCTGCAACGGAACTTTGAAAGGTGAAAGCTGATTGTATCCATAGAGGTCCAAGTCTCAGCTTGGTATTTACCATTAGAAATCAGTTCGCTACCGCCTGTTTTATAGGTTTTCCAGCGAAGTGGAAATAAACTGACAGACCAAGGACCATTTAATTTATAACTGCGAGATTTACTGAAAGAGTCACGTGAATCTAAGGATACGGTAAGAAAGTCTTGGAATTGATTGGTGCCTTTTTGGTTTGGTTTTTGATTACTTCTGCTATGCCGCTTTTGAAAATCGACCCATAAATTTTTAACATCCCCCAACATTTGTGGGTTCTGTAATAAGTCTAATTTAGCTTTGGGGTCATTCGCTTTGACAATATCGCCAGCCGTAACGACGGTCGATACTAGGCCTGCATAGTGCACAATTTGTTGTGATACGGATAAGGTTTGTAAAATAATATCTTCAGCATAAACCAAGGCTTCGAAAACCGGCTGTGCGACACTATTGATGGAACCAACGGCGGACTTTATGCCTGATAAAACTTGCCCTAAATAGGGAACCCAACATAGAAAGTTACACGCGTTTTGAGCGAACTTATCGGTCATGTTAAACCAAGACGACAAACCGACCATTTGAGCGACAGCGACTTGATTCGCGACCGATGCTCTGTTGGTGTAAGCTTTGAAATTAAAATCTCGAGCAGCAATAGTGGCAATACTGTAGGCAGTGTTGTCAGCGGTATTTTGCAATTTACTACTGTGTAAATTGAGTTGTGATGCGTTAAAACTAAATATCACAACCATCAAAGCAAATGACATTAGAATTAATGACAAGGCCATTGCTTGGCCTTTATTTTTTGTCAGCATTCGTCCATGTCTCATTGCTGTATTTTCCATATGCTTAATCGCATTTTATTGATTAGAAATTATCGCTATTGGTATTCAAATCCGTGAATCGTTTTATTGAGTAGAACATAAGTGGGCGTGAATATTAAAAACGAATTAATCTACACCGCCTCCGCCACCTGTTCCATCACCGGCTTTATTGGCCCCTTCATTGTAATTACCGAGGTTGTAGTCTTTATTCGCAACAGTGGTTGCTTCTGTCGCAGAGCCTTTGGCAGCAGTGATTTGTGCAGAAGAGTCAACGCCTGAGACTTCCGATGATATGCCTGCAACTTGATTACGGACTGTTTGACCAAAGAAGCTATAAACACCGATTGCTGACACTGCAATGAGTGCAACAATGATAATGTACTCGGTCATACCTTGACCTAGATGGTTAAACTTTCTCATCACTTAATTCCATTTGTGATAAAAGCAAGAAAAGAGAGTCTTTTCTTGCTTAGATTGGGGCGGAATTAGTTACCAGCAGCACTTTTATTTGCGGCTTCGTTGTAATTACCGAGGTTATAGTCTTCTTTTGCCACGTTAGTCGCATCAACAGCAGATGCTTTTGCTGCTGTGATTTGTGCAGTAGAGTCTACACCTGACATTTCAGAAGAGAGCCCAGCAACCTGGTTACGGATTGTTTGACCAAAAAAGCTGTACACACCAATTGCTGAAACAGCAATCAATGCCACAATGATAATATATTCAGTCATACCTTGACCGCGTTGTTTATTTTTTAACATTCCATCTCTCCTTGAGAATATAATACAGTTAACGGTATATTATACTGAATGAGATAAGTCTCAATTATTAGAAAGGATAATTTTAACATTCTGAATACATTCTTTGGGGTAGGTTATTAATTGATTTCTTTGCCTTGGTTATAAGCAAGTAATAAATGACTACGGTTTCTTATATTGGTTTTTTTGTAAATATTTTGCATGTGCATTTTAATCTGTCTCTTATACACATCTGACGCTGCCGACGAAGAGGATAGTGTAGAT
>OJDH01000131.1_pt1 | contig 58214 bp, 50 predicted proteins | sample 1592761 | NCBI WGS metagenome assembly OJDH01 (sample SAMN05416855, study PRJEB24817) | seawater metagenome | isolation source: Sea water | place: Canada:Atlantic | collected 2013-11
CTGCACAGCGAGAAAACTCACTCAACTTACTGTCCGGGAATACTTGACCACTACAATCGGTTAACTACGCTGGGCGTGCAGGTTGTAGCTGAAGCGGAGCGATCAGGAGAAAAGGTGTCAGGCCCCTTTGTTTGCTAGTATTGTTTTCTTGGTGAATGCGAAACGAAAGTTAACGAAACATTGAAGCGGACAGCGCGTTGAACTCGGCGTCAGGAAATTATCATGCGTAAATCAGACAAGAAGTTAGAGAAAAGTATCGTTTCAGCGCTCACTGCTGCGTGTGAAGATGACCTTAAGAATTATGAGGGCTTTCAATGGCTAACTCACATTGTAAATTTCAACTCGTTCCCGGACAGCTTATCAATAATTTGTGTTTTTGATACTCAGAAAAATTTGATAAAGATAACTGGAAGTAATGCCGTTAGCGACATCAAATCTGCCATTGAATCCAGACTTTTGTCCAACAATATAAAAGTAAAAAACATAAAAAGGCGCATCGTATTTGATACTGAGGATGCTTGTGAAAATGAGCATAGTGGGAGCTGGAATAGAAGGTTTGAAGGCCTAAAAAATGCCCGTCATGCCTGATAAATTATTCAAACTGACACCTGGCAGTACCGCGCATTAAGGCATGGAAAAGCCGACCCTCGTCGGCTTTGCCCTACCTGTTATTCCCCAACTCCCCTCTTCCGCCACAAATAGTAAACCGCCGGCACCAGCAACAACGTTAGCACCACCGCACTGGCCATCCCGCCGATCATTGGTGCGGCAATGCGCTGCATCACCTCAGAACCCGCCCCTGTGCCATACATAATCGGCAGCAGCCCGGCGATAATCGCCGCCACGGTCATCATCACCGGTCGTACGCGCATCCCGGCCCCTTCGACCACTGCCTGTTTCAACTCAGCGATACCCGGTTTCGGGTGTTGTTCCAGCATCTCTTTATGCGCCTGGTTAAGGTAGACCAGCATGATTACGCCGATCTCTACCGATACCCCGGCCAGGGCGATGAAGCCGACGCCGACGGCGACGGAGAAGTTGTAGTCCTGCAGGTACATCAGCCAGATGCCGCCGATCAGGGCCAGTGGCAGTGTGCCCATGATGATCGCGACTTCGGCGAAGCGGCGGAAGTTGAGGTAAAGCAGCAGTACGATGATCGCCAGGGTGAGTGGCACCACGTAGCTAAGGCGTTCCTGGGCGCGCAGCAGGTATTCGTACTGGCCGGACCAGTTCAGTGAGTAGCCTGCGGGCAGGTCGACCTGTTCGGCCACTACCTTTTGTGCTTCCGCTACGTAAGAGCCCAGGTCGCGGCCTTCTATGTCGACCAGGGTCCAGCCGTTGGGGCGGGCATTTTCGCTTTTGATGCCTGGCGGGCCGTTTTCGATCCGGATATCGGCCACATCCCCCAGCCCTATCCGCTGGCCCATGGCGGTCTGCAGCGGCAGCTCGCGTAGCGCTTCTACCGAGTTACGGTAGTACTGCGGGAAACGGATGTTGATTGGGTAGCGTTCCAGCCCTTCGACACTTTGCGCCACGTTCATGCCACCAATCGCGGTGGTCACCACGGCCTGTACATCGGCGATATTGAGGCCAAAACGGGCCGCACGCAGGCGGTCGATATCCACTTTGATGTAACGGCCACCGGCCACCCGCTCACTGTACACCGAGGCGGTGCCAGCCACCTGGGGCAGTACGGCTTCAAGCTGCTGGCCAATCTGCTGGATTACCTTGAGATCCGGCCCGGCCACTTTAATGCCCACCGGGGTTTTAATCCCGGTGGCCAGCATATCGATGCGGGTTTTGATCGGCATTACCCAGGCGTTGGTCATGCCGGGGATTTTCACCAGTTTATCCAGCTCGCGGCGGATCTTTTTCGGCGTCATCCCTTCGCGCCACTGGTCCCGTGGTTTGAACTGGATAAAGGTTTCGATCATGGTCAGCGGGGCCGGGTCGGTCGCCGTTTCGGCGCGGCCGATTTTACCGAACACGGTGCTGACTTCCGGCAAGGTGCGAATCAGCTTGTCGGTCTGTTGCAGAATTTCTCGTGCTTTACCCACCGATACGCCCGGATAGGTGGTCGGCATATACATCAGATCGCCTTCATCCAGCGGCGGGATAAACTCACTGCCCAGCTTGTCCAGCGGCCAGAAGCCCACGGCGGTAACCAGCATGGCCAGCGCGATGGTCGCTTTAGGCCAGTTGAGTACGCCCCGGATCACCGGCAGGTAGGTGGCTGTCAGTAGCCGGTTAACCGGGTTTTTATGCTCCGGCAGCACCCGGCCACGGACAAAGTAGCCCATCAGTACCGGCACCAGAGTAATTGCCAGCGCCGCAGAGGCAGCCATGGCATAGGTTTTGGTGAAGGCCAGCGGCGAGAACATCCGCCCTTCCTGGGCTTCCAGGGTAAACACCGGCAGGAAGCTCATGGTGATAATCAACAAGCTGAAAAACAGCGCCGGGCCGACCTCGGCTGCGGCATCACCGATCACCTGCCAGCGGTTCTCATCGGTTAAGGGGGTGCGTTCGATATGTTTGTGCAGGTTTTCAATCATCACGATGGCCCCATCGACCATCGCACCAATGGCGATGGCGATACCGCCCAGCGACATGATGTTGGCGTTGATGCCCTGGTAATACATGATGATAAAGGCCACCAGCATGCCCACCGGCAGGCTGATAATTACCACCAGCGAGCTGCGCAGGTGGAACAGGAACAGCGCACAGACCAGCACCACCACGATGAACTCTTCGACCAGTTTCTCGACCAAGTTATCTACGGCATTACCGATCAGGCCGGAGCGGTCATACACCGTCACCAGTTCAACCCCGTCTGGCAGGCTGGCTTTGAGTGTTTCCAGTTTGGCTTTGACGGCATCAATGGTGCTCTGGGCGTTTTCACCAAAGCGCATCACCACAATGCCGCCCACAGTCTCGCCTTCGCCATTAAGCTCGACAATACCCCGGCGCATCTGCGGCCCCAGTACAATATCGGCAACATCGGCCAGCAGAATCGGACTGCCATTGGCGGTTGCGCCCAGTGGAATCGACTCAAGATCGGTTTTGCTGCTGATATAGCCGCTGGCCCGCACCATATACTCGGCTTCGGCCAGCTCCAGTACTGAAGCACCGCTTTCCTGGTTACCGCGCTGGATGGCGTTGCGCACATGGCTTAACGGCATGCCCATGGCACGGAGTTTTTCCGGGTCCACCCGGACCTGGTACTGTTTGACCATGCCGCCCACGGTAGCCACTTCCGACACACCGGAAACGGTTTGCAGTTCATATTTGAGGAACCAGTCCTGCAGGGAGCGCAGTTGAGCCAGATCCTGGCCGCCAGTTTTATCGACCAGCGCATACAGATACACCCAGCCGACACCGGTGGCATCCGGCCCTAACTGAGGTTTGGCCGCCGCAGGCAGGTTGGGGGCCACCTGGGACAGGTATTCCAGTACCCGGCTACGCGCCCAGTAAAGGTCCGTGTCTTCGTCAAAAATCACATAAACGTACGAATCACCAAAAAACGAAAAGCCGCGCACGGTCTGCGCACCCGGCACCGATAACATCGCGGTGGTCAGCGGATAGGTGACCTGATCTTCCACCACCTGCGGTGCCTGGCCGGGGTAGCTGGTTTTGACAATCACCTGCACATCAGACAGATCAGGAATGGCGTCGATGGGGGTGTTTTTAACACTGAACAGACCCCAGCCGATCAGGATCAGGGTTGCTAGCAGTACCAGAAAGCGATTGCCGATCGACCAGTAGATTATCGATTTGATCATTGCTCAGTCTCCTCGGTGGAGACGCGAGGCAAGGGCTGATCAGGAATCAGCAGCTCGCTGACCTGGACATCGCCCTCTTCGGAACGTAGCTGTACTTTGAGTTTAAGGCCGGGCTGCAGTCCTTCCAGCATCACAGTGTCGGCCACGGGTAGCGCCATCTGCATCGCCGGTTGCTGCCAGCGCAGGATGTCACCATGGCTCAGGGTCAGGGTGCGTGCTTCCAGATCAAGGCTGATCAGCTCGGCATCCACCCAGGCTGTTGGCCAGGGGCTGTCCGGGTCGCTGATGCGCTGCAGGTCCGAGTTAATGGCGGATTCGGAGTCCAGCAGGAACTGCGCCGAGGTGACTACTTCGTCCCCCAGTTCCAGCCCTTCCAGCAGAGTCACCCGGTTGTTAGTCCGCAGCCCGGTTGCGACGGCAACAGATTTAAACTTGCCGTCACCCAGGCTGACCACCACACGCTGCTGATCAGCGGTCTGAATCAGTGCCTCTGTCGGGATGTGCAAACGGGGTTCACTGCGTCGCCCGGCGATATCAACACGGGCAAACATGCCCGGTTTTAAGGCCCGTTCAGCATTATCAAACCGGAGCCGGACTTTCTGGGCGCGGGTTTTGCTGTCCAGCGTCGGGTAGATGTAATCCACCTTACCCTGCCAGCGCTTGCCCGGTGAATAGTCGAGCTGCATCTGCACCGCACTGCCCTCTGCCAACCAGCCTGCCTGGCGTTCAAACACTTCGGCCATCACCCACACCTGGTCCAGCGGGCCGACGCTCATCAAGGTAAGGCTCGGCTTAACAAACATCCCTTCACGGATGCTGAGCCCATCAACATAGCCGCTAACCGGCGCAGCCACGGTGATGGTGTCCTGCGCCCGCCCCCGTTTACGCAAAGCACTGATCGCCGCATCAGAAACCGACAGCGCCTGCAGTTTAGCGCGGGCCGAGCGGGCCAGTATTTTACTGTTACTACGCAGCGCACTGAGGTATTCCTCCTGGGCGGTGATCAGCTCTGGAGCATACAACTCATACAGCGGCTGGCCTTTTTCAATCCAGGCACCGTCGGTTTTAACATAGAGCTTGCGTACCCAGCCCGGCAGCCGGGTATGGATATGTTGCAGCTGGTCTTCATCAAAACTGATATAACCCACGGCACGAATCGTCTGCTGTAACCGACCAAACTCGACTGGCGCACTGCGCACCCCCAGGTTGTTTTCCACCTGAGCACTGATGCTCACCGTGCCCGGACTGTCTCCACCGCCAGCCTCCGGGTAGACCGGCACCAGCTCCATGCCCATGGGTGAGAGGCCCGGCTTGTCCCGGCGATAGTTGGCGTCCATCGGCGCAACCCAGTACAACGGCTCGTCTGAAGCCACGGCAGCAGGGGCCGGTTTCTCCGGGTAGACCGGCACCAGTTCCATGCCCATTGGTGACAGGCCCGGTTTGTCCCGGCGATAGTTGGCATCCATGGGGGCAACCCAGTACAGCGGCTCGTCGGCCGCAGGTTCGCTGCTACCCGTACCGTTCAGCAATGAGCCCGCATACTGATTGCCATAAAAACCGGCCCCGGCACCCAGCGCCAGCAGTAAGACAGATGAAACAACTTTATTCATTGGGACAACTCCAGCGACGATACATCAGGACGTGAGGGCTTCATGGCGGCCAGCTCGGGGATCAGCTGCCGTGGGCTGAGCAGGTAGTGTATGGTCAGCAGGTTCTGCTGATGTTCGGTGTGCAGCTGCACCCGCTGCAGCCGGGTATTCAGCTCGCCAATAGCGGCCTGCATCACCTCGGTAAAATCAGCGGTGCCGTTGGCATAGGCCTGCATGGCGGCCCGGCGCTGACCATCAAAACGTGTCAGCAGCTGGTCTGACAGTGCCAGACGCGCATCGATCTGTTTCAGGCTGGCCTCTGCGGTTCGCCACTCGCTGTGTAACTTGCGCAACGCCAGTTCACGCGCTTCACGTAACGCCTGTACATCATGCACGGCCGCCCGGCGTTGAGGGTCCTGACGCTTTTCAGGGAACAGTGGCAGGTCAAAACTGACCGCCACCGAAGCGAAGTCGGCTCGATCACGGCCGGTGTCCATCTCATCACGATAGCCATACTGAGCGCTGAGGTTCCAGGCCGGTTTATAGGCCTGATCCGCCAGTTTGACAGCGGTTTGGGCAACGCTGATCTGCTGATCAATTAACTGCACTGCAGGGTGGTCCACCAGTGCATGGTGGGCGGGCGTGACGGTGGGTTCCGCGCGCAGGATCTGCGGACGCTCATTCGGCATCAGCTGCCCGGCAAGGTCCGATGGCAACCAGAGCGCCAGCTGGCCACGCAACTGCTCGCGCTGCTGGCGCAGCCGGGTGACTCTGTCTTCCAGCCGGGTCAGTTCCAGCTCGGCTTTAAGCAGATCATGCCGTTCACTACGGCCATTACGGTAGTTAGCTTCAGCCACTTCGAGCAGCTGTTCAAACAGCGCCCGGTTCTGTTCAGTCAGGCGGATTTTTGCTTGCTGGCTATAGATGTTCAGCCACAGGCTGGCCACCTGGCGGGTAACCGTCGCCTGGCGTTGAGCACGGGCCAGCGGCCCGCTGTCGGCCCGCTGCTGCGTCTGACGCTGACGCAGCTGCAGGCTGTCGCCACGGGGAAACTGCTGCGATACACCAAACTGCAGCTGGGTCATGTTTTCCTGATTAAAATCGAAGCTGTCGGTGGGCAGGTTCGCCAGCGCCAGCCGCAGTTTGGGGTCTGGCAGCTGGCCTGCGCTGATCGCCCGCTCACGTAGTGCCTGCTCTTGCAGGCGGCTACGCTCAAGCCAGTTATCATTTTGCTGCGCCTGCTCAATGGCCTGACTGAAACCCAGCATATCCGCCTGAACCGGCAGGCTGAGCGACAGACTCAGCAGTAGCCAGGCAGCGAGGGTAAATTCTTTTTGCACGGTTTTATGTCGTATCGTTTTAATTCGCATAGAGCCCACTCATTGCGTATTCGTTCTATTCACAGGAGCCAAAGCCATCGCGAGCAAGCTCGCTCCTACAGGATGGTAGTAGCAGCGACGTCCCGTCGCGTCAGGGTGCAGTCCGATGTCCAATCATCGCGAGCAGGTTCGCGCCTGCATGTATGCTATGCAGGCCCACCGAAATGATGGGCACATCGCTTCGCTCTTACGATCTACAGGGTGGTATAAACCTGACCGTTCGTAGGAGCCAGCTTGCTGGCGATGAGGTATGCGCGCGCCTGAGCCCCGAGCAAAGCCCGGTCGTTCGCGGAGCGAACTGCTACAGATCGCGAGCAAGCTCGCTCCTACAAAGAGTGACTAAGGATTTAATTCAGGAAGACGGCCTGCTGAACGTGCAGGCGGGGATAGCTGGGCAGATAGCTGCGCCAGGCTGAAGGTGGGGAGCGTTGGTAGAGCCGTTGCTGTAATTGGAATATAGCCAGCAAGCTGGCTGCCAGCGGCACTATCCATAACAGCGGGAAGAATTGCGGGCTGTCCAGTGAAGTGAACAGCGGACTCAGGGGTATTTCCAGCGGGCAGTTGCTGCTGGCGGGTTCACAGCAGGCATGGTCCATCACCGGCATATCTGCCATGGCCATTGTACCCTGCTCAGTCTGCGCGACAGCTGAGATGATCTGAGGTAGCTGTAGACAGCTCAACACCAGGCAGCCCAGTAACACCAGACTCAGCAAGGTGCTGAACAGTGTTCGCTGTTGTTGGCGGCTACGGTGGAGCAGGTTCATCTATCAGCGTCTCAGGATCTATGGGTAGTCGTGGGAGTCGGATAGTAGCAGAAAGTTCCCCCGCCGTGATAAATCAATTCAGCTCCGATTCAATCAGTCGACTCAGTGGCTGGCACATCGCCGATCGCACAGGCCTGTCCTGCCAGCCAGGGCGCTTGCGCCAGTAACGGTGGCACCAGCTGCTGGCTGTAGATCTCCCGGCAGATCTGCGCCACCTGAGCAGACTGTTCGCAAAACTCGCCCCGTCGTGACAGCAGGCTGATCTCCCGTGAGTGGCTACCGGGCGTCACCGGTAAAATACAAACCCCTTCCAGCAAGGCCGGGTTCTGCATCAGGCAGGTGGCGGTGGTAAACGCCCAGCCATGACCTTGCTGCACAAATCGCAACAGCGTACTGGTACTGTCCAGTTCATAGCGGACAGTCAGTTCCAGACCCAATCGACGGGCAATCAGCTGAGTCAGGCTGCCCAGCCGCAACTGACGGTTATAGCCGATAAAAGGAAGTGCCTGTGCCAGCGCTGCAACACTGCCAGCCGCACAGGCCTGGTGCTGCTGCGCGACGACCAGCACAAAAGGGTCCTGCAGAACCTGCTGCTGCACCAGCTCGGTCTGCTCCTGCATCGGGTCGCTGGTCAGTAACATATCAATTTCCCGCTCCAGCAAGGCCTCTTTTAGCGAGCCCACCAGCCCGGTGCGCAGCGAGAGCTGCTCAGCGAATGGCATGAGCTGTTCCATAATCTGCGGCCCGGCAGCATCGGCAAAGGAGTCAATCAGGCCCAGCCGAAGTTTGCCCAGCCCCTGACTGGAGGCCATCTGTACATCGGTATGCATACGCTGCATATCCGCCAGCATCTGGCGGGCATATCGGCGCATCACTCTCCCTGCCGGAGTCAGTCGCAGGGGGCGTGAACGGCGTACCACCAGCTCAACACCCATCTGCAGTTCCAGCTGTTTAAGTGCCTGGGACACGGCTGACTGGCTGACCCCCAGCTTATCGCCTGCCTGAGTCAGGGTTTCAGATTCGGCGACGATTAACAGCACCCGTAACGCACTGAACTCAACGCAGCGCTCCGCCTTCAGCATGAAAACTCCTTTGCTAGCAGCCTGTCGGATTATGGTTTAACGCAAGGCAGCCACTATTTCGCAGTCAGGCAGATGGGTCAAGGCAGATATTTGATTTGAGAACAGCGATGGGGCTGTCGGACGACAGCCCCGGCAGGGGTTAATCAGCTCCAGGGGAACGGGCTGCTGGACACCGGGTGCAGTTTACCTTCGGCAAAACGCGACAGGCGAAATGGCTCCAACAGCGCTGGTTTGGCACCGCAGATCTCTTCGGCCACCAGTTTACCGACACCCAGCATTTTATAGCCGTGGTTAGAGTCAGCAATGACGAAGCAGTTTTTACGCACTGTATCGAACACCGGGAAGCTGTCCGGAGTAAAGCAGCCGATACCGCCTGAAGGCTCGTCTTTGTATTTAACAATGGTGCCCGAGAAACGCTTCTGACAATGGGCCAGCGCAGATACCCACATATGGGCAAACTCAGGGCCTACGATAAATTCCGGGGACTCAGGGCCATAGGGGTCGACCTGTACTTTTTCAGCCGGTTTATCGACGATAAACGGTGCTGCCCCACCCTGCACGCCACCAAAATGGAAATCCGGTTTGTAGTAGATACCCCACATGTCATCCGTGATCAGGGAACCATCTTCATCCGAGTACAGCGGTGCGTTGCTGTCGACATGGATCACCGGTGGCATTTTTCCATCGTTGGTTACCTGCATACTTGGATCAACACCCAGGGTGCCCTCCTGCAGGGACCAGTACACCCACATCGGTACATCCGTAGTAATGCAGCCATCCTGCGGGTTTTTAATATCCACGGTATTTGGCATATCCAGCATATCCCAGAAGCTCTTAACCCATGGGCCTGCACCAATCACAACGTAATCGGTTTCAATGGTGCCACGCTGAGTTTCTACCGCTGTCACCGCACCATCGCTGGCCTGCTTAAAGCCGGTTACCGTCACCCCGGACATAATACGCACGCCTTCGGCTTCCGCCTTGGCGGCCAGGCCATACATTGCTTTGGTGTTATTGGCATAGCCCCCTGGCATTTCGTGCAGCACCGAGGTGATGCCCTGGGCCTGCCAGTCATGGAAGATGCCCTGCATATAGCCCATGCAGTCCTTTTCACCTTCAATAAAGCGGGACTCATAGCCAATGGCCTGCTGCTGTTCGTAAATAGACGCCACATCCGTATGCATGGACTCAGGGCTGATCTGCATATAGCCCACCGGATGGTAGCTGTATGCCGTCGGGTCACTCTCCCAGACGTTAACGCTGTGCGCCATCAGCTCGCGCATGGCGGGCTGGTAGTAGTTGTTGCGAATAACACCGCAGGCAATCCCGGTGGCTCCAGCACTGATACCGGATTTATCAATCACCAGAATATCGCTGCCACTGCCTTTGCCCTGGGCTTTTAGCTGCAGCGCCAGGTGATAGGCCGTACTCAGGCCATGAATGCCAGCGCCGATGATGACGTAGGGGGAATGGGTTGGAAATGCCATTTTTATTATCCTTATCCAAGCAATATGAAAGCAGTTACAGCCCTCAGGGCAGTTGTAACCCGTAGAGGTCTTTCAGCTATCTTTGATAAGTTGCGCGGCATCGGCAAGTAAAGCGCGGCAGTATTAGTGACTCTTATAAAGCAGCTGGAGCCAGGCTTATAGAGGGGTAGGTTTTAACATTCAGATAAAAGAAAACCCCGATGGTTTTCACCATCGGGGTTTCAGCGTGCCTAGCTTAAGTAATGATTACTTAGCAGCTTTACGCGCTTTCTCTTCCGCGATTACAGTTTCAGCAACTGAATTCGGGCAAGGCAGGTAGTGGGAGAACTCCATAGAGAACTGACCACGACCGGATGTGATTGTACGCAGGTGTCCGATGTAACCGAACATTTCAGACAGTGGAACGTCAGCCTGGATGCGAACGCCAGTTACACCAGCGATCTGATCTTTGATCATGCCACGACGACGGTTCAAGTCACCGATTACATCACCAACGTTGTCGTCTGGAGTGAAGACGTCAACTTTCATGATTGGCTCGATCAGCTGAGGACCTGCCTTAGGGATAGACTGACGGAATGCGCCTTTAGCAGCGATTTCGAAAGCTACAGCAGAGGAGTCAACTGCGTGGAAACCACCATCGTACAGTTCGATCTCAACGTCCAGTACAGGGAAGCCAGCCAGTGTGCCTTCGCCCATCATGCCTTTGAAGCCCTTCTCGATAGCCGGGAAGAATTCTTTAGGTACGTTACCGCCGACAACAACAGACTTGAACTGGAAGCCAGTACCTGGCTCACCTGGTTTGATACGGTAATCGATCTTACCGAACTGACCGGAACCACCAGACTGTTTCTTGTGCGTGTAGCTGTCGTCGATTTCCTGGGTGATTGTCTCACGGTAAGCAACCTGCGGCTGACCTACAGTCAGTTCAACGCCGTAAGTACGCTTCAGGATGTCTACTTTAACGTCCAGATGCAGCTCGCCCATACCTTTCAGGATGGTTTCGCCGGAATCTTCGTCAGTTTCAACAACGAATGTTGGATCTTCTGCAACCATTTTACCGATCGCGATGCCCATCTTCTCTGCGCCACCTTTGTCTTTCGGTGCTACAGCAATAGAGATTACTGGCTCAGGGAAGATCATTGGCTCCAGAGTACATTCGTGCTTAGGATCACACAGCGTGTGACCAGTCTGAACGTTCTTCATACCAACGATAGCGATGATATCACCGGCCTGAGCGGAGCTCAGCTCGATACGCTCATCTGCATGCATCTCAACCATACGGCCGATACGCTCAGATTTACCCGTGAAGGAGTTAAGGATGGTATCACCCTTCTTCAGGGTACCGGAGTAGATACGGATGAAGGTCAGCGCGCCGAAGCGGTCATCCATGATCTTGAACGCCAGTGCGCGGAAAGGCTCATCAGCAGAAACCAGTGCCAGCTCGCCGTTTGGCTCGCCCGCTTCATCAGTCAGCGGCTGTGGATCAACTTCAGTCGGGCTCGGCAGGTAATCAATAACCGCATCCAGAACCAGCTGGATACCTTTGTTTTTGAATGCAGAACCACAGTAAGTCGGGAAGAAGTCCATAGTACGTGTACCCTTACGGATACAACGCTTGATGTCTTCCATAGCTGGCTCTTCGCCATCCATGTACGCCATCATCAGATCGTCGTCCTGCTCAACAGCCATTTCGATCAGCTGTTCGCGGTACAGTTCAACATCTTCAACCATGTCGGCTGGGATATCTACGATCTCGAAGTTTTCTGGCAGGCCAGTGTCATCCCATACGAAAGCCTGACGGCTCAGCAGGTCAACAACACCAACGAACTGATCTTCGGTACCGATTGGCAGAGTCATAACCATTGGGTTAGCTGCCAGAACGTTTTTAACCTGGCCAACAACACGCAGGAAGTCTGCGCCCATGCGGTCCATTTTGTTTACGAAGATGACACGAGCAACTTCGGATTCGTTCGCGTAGCGCCAGTTGGTTTCTGACTGTGGCTCTACACCGCCAGAACCACAGAATACACCTACACCACCATCCAGTACTTTCAGGGAACGGTATACTTCAACTGTGAAGTCTACGTGTCCTGGAGTATCGATGATGTTCATGCGATGGTCTTTCCATGTACAAGTCGTCGCAGCGGACTGAATGGTAATACCGCGCTCCTGTTCCTGTTCCATGAAGTCGGTGGTCGCCGCGCCATCGTGTACTTCACCCGTTTTATGGATCTTACCGGTGAGTTTCAGGATACGTTCAGTTGTGGTGGTTTTACCCGCATCAACGTGGGCGAAAATACCGATGTTTCTGTAAAGGTCTAAGTTTGCCATTGTTTTACGCTACAGTCAGAGTAGAAATTAGCGCGCAAGTATACAGGATTTCGACCCCGTTGTTATACGAGATAACAACCAGACATCGTTTAAATTTCCGATCCGCTTTGCTCACGCACGCAAATCTGTATGAACATTAACCGATTAGCTAATATCCTGTCAGAATAAGCCCCGCACTTTAAATCGTGTGCCTTGCTGACGCAATGCTTGCAGGCTGATTACCGACAATACACAGGCCGTTATCGACCATTGCATCGCAGACAGTCAGTTTCGAGCAGGGTATTGCTGAGTCTAGCAGCCGGATGTGATGAAAATCTGACCAGCCGACCCTGCTTTATATCTCAATATACAAACGAAAAAACCCACCACCGCCAGGCGGTGATGGGTTTTATGTTTTTACCGGCGCTCAGATCAAAGCAGCGCGTTGCTACCGATCACTTCACCACCAAACTCGCCCATGGCGTCAAGCAGGCTTTCCCACAGGTACTCTGCGGCTGCGCTGTCGCACAGGATGCTGAAGCAGGGTACGCCCGCCAGCTGGTGATGCACGATCACCACGTTGACTCGCGCCACAGACGTCTGCGCAATGCTGCCCAGCGGGAACGACGCTTCACGCAGATCCACACCACACACTTTGGCCAGGGTTGCTGGCAGGTGCGCGCCGGTCAGTGCCAGCCAGGCATGGCTGTCCTGACAGTACAGTGAATAACAGTCAGCGGCTGGCAGGCCACGCTGGTTCAGCGCATCCACACCGGCACCGCTGTCAGACAGCGCACCAAGCAACCAGAACTCTTTCTGACTCAGCCGCAGTACCAGTTCACCACTGCCGGTGACACTGGCCTGGTTTGGCCTGGCCGGTATCGGCAAGCCCGCCGCCTGCAGATGCGCTGCCGCCGTCAGGCCACGAAAGCCCGTACGTGGCAGTACCGACAGATCCAGCAGTGCAGACTGCTCTGCCTGGCTGCGGTTGTTATTACCTTCAGCGACACCCGTTGCCATCGCGCCACCGGCAATGTCACGGAAAGACGCACCCGCCAGCTGGCGGTAAACGAAGCTGCGCTTGCTTAATGATTCAGGGGAAGTTGCACTCATCCTGATAGCTCCTGTAATTAAAGCGCCTGGCGCTGGTTGTCGGGATCGAAGAACGGCAGATCAACCACCGTGGCATTGACGATATCACCGCCATCAACCCGAATCGGGAACTGACTGCCCACCTCGGCCTGCTGAATACCTACATACGCCAGACCAATGATGGATCCCACCGCCGAGGAGTACTCACAGGACGTGACGTTACCGCTGATATCCTCACCCTGAAGCACCAGATGGCCCTCTTCCGGCTTTTTGGTATCCGCTGGCAGCGTAAAGCCAACCAGTTTACGGGTTTGCGGCTGGGCCATCACAATATCGACTGAACGACGGCCAACAAAGAACGGCTTCTTGCGGCTGACCGCCCACTCCAGTGACAGCTCACCGGGATGGCTCATGCCATCGGTATCCTGGCTGACAATCACATGGCCTTTTTCCAGACGCAGCAGACGCTGGGTTTCAACGCCGAACGGACGCAGGTCAAACTCTTTACCGGCTTCCTGCAGGGCATCCCACAGCGCTTCACCGAACCGTGCTGGCACGTGGATTTCGTAACCCAGTTCACCAACAAAACCAACGCGCAGCAGACGCGATGGAATACCCGCCACGCTGCCTTCACGATATGCCAGGTATGGGAAACCTTCCGGGCTCAGATCGACATCCGTCGCCAGTTTTTCCAGCACCTTGCGAGCATCCGGACCGGCCAGGTTGACCGCTGCGAAGGCTGAGGTCACGTTAGTGATATCAACATCCAGACGCCACTGGGCGTTCCACTTCATCATTTCACGGTACACACGCTCCACCCCACTGGTGGTCGCGGTCACGTAGAAATGCTCATCGGCCAGACGACAGGAGACACCGTCGTCGATCACCACGCCGTGTTCATTCGTCAGTACCGCATAGCGGGTACGCCCTACCGGCTGCTTGAGGAAAGCAAAGGTGAAGATGCGGTTCATAAATTCAGCGGAATCCGGGCCACGCAGCTCGATGCCGCCCAGGGTGCTTACGTCGATCACGCCCACTTTATTACGTACATGCTCGGCTTCGGCCTGCATCAGCGCATCCCGATCGTCCGGGTTGCCGTAAAAGGCCGGACGCTGCCAGTTACCCGCAGGCATCATTTTGGCACCCATTTCCAGGTGACGATGGTGCATGGCAGTACGGCGGTACGGATCAAAAATACGGCCCGCCACATGCGCCAGTTTCTCTGGCGAGAACGGTGGCCGCGCGGTGGTGACACCGGTTTCGGTCACCGTACGGTCAGTAGAGTTTGCCACCAGCCGCGCCGTTGGCAGTGCCGAATGGCGACCCTGGGATGGCCCCATGCCCACCGTGGAGAAACGCTTCACCAGCTGTACGTCGCGGTAACCCAGACGGGTGGCGTTGACGATATCTTTGGCCTGCAGATCTTCATCGAAATCAACGAAGTCTTTGCCCTTAGGGTGGCTGAAGATCGGCCAGTCGAAGTTTACCCGGCGCTCACAGCTGACAGCCTGTGGCTGTTCAGTGCTCAGCTCCAGTGCCAGCAGCGCTTCAGCCGCGGCACGTTCACCATCGGCCACAACCGCTTCCAGAGTATGGATGCCATTAACCGAACCGGCGATACGCAAATGCTCTGGCAGCTTGCTCAAAGAGAACTCAGCCGCGCTGTCGTCGTAACGCAGCTGGCCACCGGCCTGACACAGCAGCTGGTAAACCGGCATGTAACCGGCAGACATACACAGCAGATCACAGCTGATAGTTTCGCCGCTGTCTGCCACTTTACCCTGACCGGTGATCTGGCGGATATCCACCGCCTTCACATGCTTGTTGCCTTTGGTCGGGATCGCTTCGTATACCGTGTGGCCATTAAAAATCTGCACACCACGCGCCAGCACGCTGGCAGCCAGTGCTTCACTGTCTGGCCCATCGCGCATATCCACCACGGCCGCCACAGTGATGCCCTGATCGAGCAGTTCCAGTGCACTCAGGTAGCCATCATCGTTACCGGTCAGAACCACCGCCTGATTACCCGGCTTCACCGCGTAATGTTTCATCAGGCGGGTTGCGGCGCTGGACATCATCACGCCCGGCAGGTCGTTGTTGCGGAACACCACATGCTGCTCAAACGAGCCCGATGCCACGATGCACTCTTTGGCACGCACTTTGTACATGCGCTTGCCCTGGATCACTGGCAGATAGTTGTCGGCAAACCAGGCGTTACAAGTCGCGCGGGTCAGCACTTCGATGTTGGCATGCTGCTCAACCCGTGCCAGCAGATCTGCGCGCAGAGCGTCGGCCTGTTTACCGTCCAGGTCGAATCGGTTGTAAGTCAGCGAACCACCCAGAATCGGCTGTTCTTCCACCAGCAAAACTGAGGCACCGGCTTCAGCGGCTTTCAGTGCAGCACTGAGGCCCGCCGGGCCAGAGCCCACCACGACCACATCATGGAACAGGTAGGCTTTGTCGTAGTATTCCGGTTTAAAATCCAGATCCAGTACACCCAGGCCAGCTTTCTTACGGATCATCCCTTCCCAGCGATGCCAGGCACCCAGCGGCTTGAAGAAACAACGGTAGTAAAAGCCCACCGGCATAAAGCGGGAGAAATGCCCCAGCACGGCATCACGGTCGTTATCCAGTGAGCCATTGTAGTTCTGCCCCTGCACCTGAGCGCCGGCGACCGCCAGCTCGCGGTCAGCCAGCACGTTAGGCTCTTTATCCAGCTGGATCAGGGTATTGGCATCCTGACCGGCCATGGTCAGCGGACCACGGGGACGGTGGTACTTGAATGAGCGCGACAGCAACCAGCGCTCATTACCGGCCAGCGCACTGGCAATCGAGTCACCTTCAAAGCCCTGGTACTGTTTGCCATCAAAGCTAAAGCTGAGCGGCTGGTCACGGTCGATCAGCAGCCCCATAGGTGCTTTAAGACGGGTCATGCTGCTCATGCGCCAACCTCCTTCGCAGTCGTTTCGTCACTGAATTCCACCCGCTGATTGAAAATTTCAGACGGGTCATAGGTACGAATAATTTCATCGGTTACGGTGTGACGCTCAGCAATAAACCAGTAGCCCGAGGCTGCATGCAGCCACCATTCGGTGACGATGCCCGCCTGGTTATCGGAGTAGAACACGTACTCGGCCCACTCACGATCGGTACAGGTGGTCGGGTTCGGCATATCGCGTACTTCACCACCGTGGACAAATTCACTGATATTGCGCGGTCCGTTAAGCGGACAAGGCATAATTTTCATCTGATTGCTCCTCGCTTAAGGGACGCTTAGTGACTGGCCGCCGTGGCGCCCATTTCGTTAACCTGACGGAACACATCGAAGCGGTCCATGGCGAATGGCGCGATCAGATCCGGCACCTTGCCGCCGCTGGCTACCAGCTCGGCCATGGTCTTGCCGCAGATCGGCGTCGCTTTGAAGCCCCAGGTGCCCCAACCGGCATCCAGGTAGTAATTCTCAACCGGGCTCAGACCCATAATCGGGCTGTAATCGGAAGTCATATCAGTGATCCCGGCCCACTGGCGCATCAGGCGCAGGTTAGCCATAAACGGGAACATCTCGATGGCGTGGGCCAGCAGACTTTCTTTGAGTTCCATGGTGGAGCGCGTGTTGTACAGCGGGTAGGGATCGGAACCGCCGCCGAAGACGATTTCGCCACGGCCGGTTTGCTGAACATAACAATGCAGCGCCGAGGAGCTGACCAGTGGGTCCAGGAACGGTTTCACCGGCTGGGTGACCATCGCCTGCAGCGGATAGGTGGTGATCGGCATACGGAAGCCTGCCTTGGCTGCCATCAGGGAGCTGTGTCCGGCAACCGCCTGGATCGCACAACCACACTGCACAGTGCCACGGTTGGTTTTCACCCCGGTCACCTTGCCGTTTTCAACGATCACGTCGGTCACTTCAGTCAGCTGGTGCAGTTCAACACCGCGCTGAGTCGCGCCTTTCGCGTAGCCCCAGGCCACAGCATCATGACGGGCGGTTGCGCCGTCCATATGCCACAGACCGGCCAGTACTGGCATGTGGGCCGGGTTCATATTCAGCGTTGGCACCAGCTCTTTGATCTCCTGCGGACCAATCAGCTCGGTACGGCCACCAAAGTGCTTGTTCACTTCTGCACGCTGGCGGAAGGCACGCACGGTAGCGTCGGTGTGGGCCAGGGTCAGCTGACCACGCTCGGAGTACATGATGTTGAAATCGAACTCGTTGGAGAGCTCTTTAAACATGTTTACCGACTCGCTGTAGAACTTAACGCCCTCAGAGGTCAGGTAGTTGGAACGGATAACCGCGGTATTACGCGCTGTGTTACCCCCGCCCAGGTAGCCTTTTTCCAACACGGCAACATTGGTGATGCCGTGGTACTTGGCCAGGTAGTACGCCGTTGCCACACCGTGGCCACCGCCGCCGATGATGACCACATCGTAACTGGATTTCAGTTCGCTAGGCGCAGGCAGATCCGCGTCACGCTCGAACGGGTAGTCATTATTCAGACCGTATTTAAGCAATGAGAAAGGCATACGCCCTCCATAAGTCAGGCGTGTCTAACCGCGACAGCCAGGTTAGACACAGACAGCTGGCGGCGTGCCGCTGTCAGGGTATTTTTCATCAGGCAGGCGATCGTCATCGGACCGACCCCGCCTGGCACCGGGGTAATCGCCCCGGCAACTGGCTCAACGGCGGCAAAATCCACATCTCCGACCAGCTTGCGAGCACCGTCACGCTCAATCGCATTGATACCCACATCAATCACGGTGGCACCGGGTTTGACCCAGTCAGCATTGACCATCTCAGGTCGGCCAACGGCAGCGACCAGGATATCGGCCTGGCGACAGATCGCTTCGATATTCTTGCTGCGAGAGTGGACCGTGGTCACGGTGCAGCTGGCCTGCAGCAGCAACGCTGCCATCGGTTTGCCGACAATGTTGGAGCGACCAATGACAACCGCATGCTTACCACTGAGGTCGTCATGGGCCTGTTGCAGCATGATCATGCAACCCAGCGGGGTGCAGGGCACCAGGCCTGGTTGCGCTGACGCCAGCGCGCCTACGTTCAGTGGGTGGAAGCCATCGACATCTTTTTCCGGATTGATCGCCGCAATAATCTGCGCCTCATCCAGTTGAGGTGGCAGCGGCAGCTGCACCAGAATGCCGTGTACTTCAGGGTCATTATTAAGCTGTGCCACCAGCGCGTTCAGCGTCTGCTGATCCGTGCTGGCTTCCAGCCGGTGTTCGATGGAGCGAATACCCGCTGTCGTCGCGCTGCGTACTTTATTGCGCACATACACCTGACTGGCCGGGTCTTCCCCGACCAGCACCACCGCCAGACCAGGGCAGACGCCCCGCTCGGCTGTGAGCTGCTGTACGTCTTCGGCGACTTGCGCCAGCACCTGGGCAGACAGCTGTTTACCGTTGATCAGTTGAGCCATGGGATACCCTTAACGGAAGATGACAGTCTTGTTGCCATCCAGGAACACGCGTTGCTCAACGTGTAGCTTCACTGCCCGTGCCAGCGCATTGGTCTCGGTATCACGACCGACAGCCACCAGCGCGTCAGGACGGTAGCTGTGATCCACCGGCTGCACAGCCTGGGCAATGATCGGGCCTTCATCCAGATCACAGGTTACATAATGGGCTGTTGCGCCGATCAGCTTCACCCCGCGCTCATGGGCCTGGTGGTACGGCTTGGCACCTTTGAAACCCGGCAGGAAGGAGTGATGAATATTGATCGCCCGGCCATGCAGCTCAGTACAGAGGTTGTCAGACAGGATTTGCATGTAACGCGCCAGCACCACCAGCTCGGTACCGGTTTCATCAACGATATCCAGCAACGCCAGTTCCTGCTCACGCTTGTTCTCTTTGTTCACCGGCAGGTAGATAAAGCGGATCCCTTCACGCTCAGCCATCGGGCGCAGGTCCAGATGGTTGGAAACAACCGCGGTGATCTCCATGTTCAGCTCGCCTTTGCGCAACCGGTACAGCAGATCATCCAGGCAGTGATCGAACTTGCTCACCATGATCAGCACTTTGGTGGGTGTGGAGGCTGCGTGCAGCTCCCAGTCCATCTCAAATGCCTGGGCCGTTTCAACAAACTGCTCCTGAATATCATCGAGCTGGCACTCACCCGATTCAACGTGGCAGACCGCACGCATAAAGAAGCGGCCGGTATCGTGATCATCAAACTGCGACAGTTCACTGATGTAGCAACCACGCTCAGCAAGGAAGGTAGTGACAGCAGCCACAATACCGCTGCTCGCTTTACAGGTCGCTTTAAGAACAAATTGATGCGGTGTGGAATTGTTGATGGTCATGATGACAGCCCTGTGGGTCTCCGTTGAATGAGCGTTAACCAAACCGGAAAATACTCATATATAAACTTTCATTTCATATCTGAACAAACAGTGTCAAAAAACGTCTCCGACATCTGAATAAGACAAAAATATGATTCTTTATTTCATATAGCAAGAAAAAACAGCAGAATGCAGGAATATCCCGTGATATTTTTTACGCACGAAAAATAAATTTATATCTGAATAAACAGACCTTATTATCAACCCCCTGTTTACTCGACTGCCCATCTAATACGGAGCCACGGTTTTGACCGATAATGCCGAAAAAGACTACACCGTCCCTGCCCTGGCCCGTGGCCTGCGCATCATTGAGCTGTTCAGCCACCAGCAGCGGGTGCTGAGCACCAATGACTTTGCTGAGCATCTGGAGGTCAGCACCTCATCTATCTACCGAATTGTGCAAACGCTGACCGATATGCAGTATTTGCAGAAGGTTGCCCGCAATACCTACAGCCTGGGCCCCGCCGTGGTCTCCCGTGGTTACGCCTACCTGGCCAGCCGGGATATCGTCGATGTGGCCGCTCCCCATCTGAACCAGCTACGTGATGCCACCTCAGTGTCCTGCCACCTGGCCATCCGTAACCACCACGACACGCTTTATATCTATCGGGCACTGGCCTCCCAGCGGCTGTCAGTGAATGTACCGGTCGGTACCCGCCTGCCCTGCCACAGCAATGCACTGGGCCGTGCGCTGCTCAGCGGACTGAACGATGACGAGCTGGGGCAACTGTATTTAGGCATTCAGCTTGACGGGGTGCCGCAGCCCAGTCCGCAAAGCTTGCCGGAGCTACGTCAGCGTATCGCGGATGAAACCCGCCAGGGTTATAGCGCCAGCCAGTCAGACTTTGCCACCGCCATCGCGGCACCTATCCGTAACTACGCCAATGAAGTCGTGGCCGCGATCAATATCTCCGGGCCGGATATTTTTATGCAGGGTGAGAACATCAATCAGGCGATTATTCAGCAACTGCTGAACACCGCCGCCGTGATCTCGGCAGAGCTGGGATATAGCGCGGGGCTGTAACGCCCACGGAGCGAGCTGCTACCGAAGAGATAGCAGCCCTGAGGGTTATCAGGCGATAAAGGCTTCAACCTTCGCCAGCAACTCTTCACTGATTTCGATGTCATTGACATCGTTTTCAGCACGGTTGCGCAGACGACGCTGACCCGGCAGGCGCGCATCAGGCTGTGCTTCAACCGACGCCACCAGGTCCGCAATACGCTGTGCGAATGCTTCGCCAGAGAAGGTCTGCGGATCAATGGCAAAGAAGAACTGACCCGTTTTAGGTGGACCACCCGCCGTGCCAGAGAATGGGCTGGCCTGGGTGCCCAGAGTCGCACCCGACAGCGCAGCCGCCAGCACTTCAACCACCAGACCTACACCAAAGCCTTTGTAACCGCCGCTAGGTGCCATGCTGCCCTTGAGCGCTACATCAGGATCAGTCGTCGGGTTACCGTCCACATCCAGCGCCCAGCCTTCAGGGATCGCTTTACCGGCACGGGCGTGCATCATGATTTCACTTTTCGCCACCACGCTGGCGGACTGGTCCAGTACAAACGCAACACCGCCTTTGCCATCCGGCGTTGCCATGGAGAACGGGTTCGTCCCCACAACAGGCTTGGTGCCGCCAACCGGCGCAATGGAGGCCGGTGCATTAGTGAAGCCCAGTGCCAGCAGGCCCTGCTCAGCCAGACGCTCCGTGTGGTAACCCAGTACGCCACAGTTGTAGGAGTTACGAATTGCCAGGCCTGCACAGCCGTTTTCTTTCGCCAGCTCGATCAGCTTGTCAAAACCGGCATCGATCGCCGGGTGCGCAAAACCGCTACCCGCGTCAACCACCACAGCAGACGCCGAAGGCGTGGTGACAGCAGGCTCAGCCTGACCGATTACTTTGCCGCAACGTACATGCTCGCAGTAGTTAGGCACATAAACCAGGCCGTGACTTTTGATGCCGTCACGTTCAGCGGCAGCAACCGCGCGCGCCAGCGAACGGGCACCTGTTTCATTGGTGCCAGCGCCGGTCAGCGCCTGGAAGCTTAGTTCTTCAATCTGCGCGAGACTCAGGGTACGTGTTGTCATTATGGGATTACTCCTTGCTCAAACCAGTGTCAGTGTCCTGCTGGACAATCATCAATCCCTGCCGCCCAGCCAGATTGGCACGCAGGTACTGCCAGCGTCATTGCGAATAACAATCGAAATGAAGCCAGCGACAACATGCGAAATCCAGGCCGACGGCACGGGAAAATATTTCATATTGGAAATAATCGGTATATAACAGCGATAGAGCTAATTGTTTTTATGATGTATTTGTTAAGAAAAACTGATCGCACCAAAACAGGGCAATGTATGAGTCTCAAGTTACAGCAGCTGAACCACTTCGTACTGGTGGCTGAAGAAAAGGGTTTTCGCAGTGCTGCAAGCCGTGCTAACCGTTCCCAGGCGGCCATTTCAAGCTCTATCAAAGAACTGGAAAACAGCCTGGGCCAGCCCCTGTTTGAGCATGGAAACAAAGCCCGCCTGACCCCCTATGGCCAGGCGTGTCTGCCCAGGGTGCAAGGTTTTTTACAGCAGGCTGATCGGCTGGAAACAGATCTGATGGCTATCGCGCGAGGTGAGAATGGCCGGGTACGGGTCGCCTCCATTCCATCGGTCGCCAGCCGCTTACTGCCCGATGTGCTGGCGGCCTTCACCGCCCAGTACCCGGATGTTGAACTGGAGCTGGAAGATGATACCGCCGAGCACATTGAAGCCCGCCTGTTACGGGGAGAGGTCGATATCGCTCTGGGCAACCAGGTGAAAATCAGTGATCAGATAAACTTTATGCCCTTGCGGTGTGATCCGGTGGGGCTGGCTTGCAGCAAGCAGCACCCGCTGGCCAATCTGGGCCGCCCGGTTCACTGGCGGGAGCTGGCCAGCCACCAGCTAATCAACAACGGGACGGTAAAGCTGTTACGGGACACGCCGCTGCAGGCACTGATGGAAACCGCCCGCTACCGGGTCTCCAATATGTTGTCGCTGTACTCATTGCTGGAGCACAATGTGGGCGTGACCACCCTGCCCCGACTGGCGATGTCCGCTGCCCACCCTTCACTGGTGTGGCTGCCACTTAAGTCGCCACGCGTCGAGAGAACCATCGGCATTCAGCAGCTGGCGGACCGTACCCTGTCACCCCCGGCCCAGGCCTTTTACCAGCTGTGCCTGAAACAGTTGCACGAAGAACACACCGCCGCAGTCTAATCAGCTTCAATGCGAAACCGGTCACAGATTTTTGCGGCCATCGCCGCCCCCAGCAATGGGTGCGGGATTGATGCTACCTGCAGCACAATATCAACGGCGGGCAGCTCTGGCAGCGGAACATGCGCGGCCACTTCTTCTAGTCCACCGCTCATGCTGGAACGGGCCATCGCACTGATCCCCAGCCCTACCCGTAATAACGATTTAATGGTGGTCGCACTGGACGTGGCACACACCAGCCGGTAGTCGCGTTGCTGCTTCTCCAGCCCATCAATGGCGGTACTGTGAAATTTACAATCCGCCTCGTAAAGCACCAGCGGCAACACTGACTTTTCCGTCAGCCGGGTATAACCGCCGTGTACCCAGACGCCCTTATCATGCTTAAGCAGGTAGCCTTCGTCATGCTCCGGGGCGCGGGTGAGAATCGCGATATCAATCTGACCGCTATCGAGCATCCGGCGCAGCTCCGTACTGCAATCACAATGCACCCGTATCGTCAGCTGCGGCAGCGCGTGCAGCAGCTGCTCAACCAGCTGCGGTAAAATAGACTCGGCATAATCATCCGGGCAACCAATACGGATCGGTGGGTGCGGGGTTTTATTCACCAGTTCACCCAGCGCTTCATCATGCATCGCCAGAATACGGCGGGCATAACTGGCCAGCAGACGCCCCTGCTCCGTCAACTGCAGATTGCGGCCCTTTTTCAGGAACAGACCCTGACCGGCTTCCTCCTCCAGTTTTTTCATCTGCATGCTGACAGCACTCTGGGTGCGAAAAGTCTGTTTTGCCGCCCGGGTAAAACTGCCTGTATCAACAAACGCAATAAAGCTTCGTAGTGCTTCAATATCCATACAACACGCCTTAAGACCATCTATCAAAATTACTGATGCATTCTATAAAAACTATTCGGTAGTCAGATATGCTTCTTCAGGACAGAATCAGCCCATCACACATCATTACAGAGGAAAGGCACCATGGAACTGGTTATCGGCAATAAAAACTACTCCTCCTGGTCACTGCGCGGCTGGCTGATGCTGGAAGCATTCGAGCTGCCCTTCAAAGAGACCCGGCTTAAATTGTTCACCAACGAGTTCTATCAACACCTGGCGCAGTACAACGCTGCCAGCAAAGTGCCTGTATTGGTTGATGGGGATGTAGTGGTCTGGGATTCACTGGCGATCTGTGAATATATCAACGAGCGTCAGCTCGACGGCAAAGGCTGGCCAGCAGCACCTGCCCTGCGTGCTCAGGCCCGCGCTGTTGCTTGCGAGATGCATTCAGGCTTTACCGGCCTGCGCAACGAGATGCCAATGAACTGCCGGGCACGGCGCACCATCGAGCCGTCTACCCAGGCACTGGCCGATATCCAGCGGATTGATCAACTGTGGTCAGCCCTGCGTGAGCAGCATGGTACTCAGGGTGAGTGGCTGTTCGGTGATTTCAGTATCGTCGATGTGATGTTTGCTCCCGTGGTGCTGCGCTTTATGACCTACGGCACTGCGCTGAGTCCACTGAGCCAGCAATACGCCGACACCCTGCGCCAGCATCCCGCCATGCAGGCATGGCTGGCGGACGCATTACTGGAAACAGAGATTGTGGACGAGGATGAGGCAGGCGAGCCCGCTTAACGGCGGCGGCTCTGATCCGTCAATATATAGGTAGCGATCGCGGTACGGTCCTGCTCAGTGAGCCAGGAAGTGCCATGTTGCACCACCTCAGCCATGCTGCCGATAAACTGATCTCCTGCTGGCTGTTCACCGCTTTTCAGCGCAGCCGCCAGGCTTTCAACGGTCCAGCCACGGGCATCCAGAATCCGTGGCCGGATCGTTGGTGAGCGCTCTCCCCCCGGCAGATTATCTGACCCCTGCAGATGACGTGACCAGTCCAGCGCCCCGTAAGAGTTACGCGGCGTATGGCAGGCTGCGCAGTGGGCCGGGCCATTCACCAGATACGCGCCCCGGTTAAACACTTCACCATTTTTCGGATTGGCTTTGAATCGACCTTCATGGAAGAAAGCGGTCTGCCATAGACTCAGCCCGGAACGGATATTGTAAGGAAAGTTAATATCGTGCTCAGGGGCAGCTTCAGCCACTGCCGGGGTTGCCTGCAGTGCCGCCCACAGATCCACCACATCCTGATCGCTCAGCCGGGTATAAAAGTCATAGGGGAACACCGGGTAGTACGGCTCACCTTCCGGGGAGATCCCCGTGCGCAATGCACGGGCGAAGTCCACTACGCTCCAGTTACCCAGGCCGTGTTCTTTGTCCGGCGTCAGGTTCGGTGCCTGAAAGGTACCAAAGGCCGTTTCCAGCCCGGGGCCACCGGCCAGCGGCTTGCCCTCCTTTTCTGCATCGGTATGACAGGCATAGCAGCCACCTGCTCGCAACAGATACTGCCCCCGCTCAGCACTGCCCGGCTCAGCATTTTCCAGGGTCACCGGTGCAGTTTCAGCAAGCGCAGCATTGCTGATGCCAAGGCACAGCAAGGTGCGGGCAATAAATCGACGAGACAGATACGACATCAATCAGATCCTGTGTATATAAAGAAGAAGCAATCAGGGCGCTCAGTGTATGGGCTGACCTGCCGCTTTTCAATTTTGCCCGACAGTTAAGCATCAACTTTGCAGTTTTGTCACTGAACATGTCAAAGGTGCGGCCTTGCACCGCTGGAAAATATCTGGCCAACTAGCAGGCACTGACTTTAACCCTGTGATAACTGTCTGATTTAACAGGCAACTCACCCCACTACAGGACCGCCCCATGCTGATTCATCCCGATAAATCCTGCCTGCTGGTTGTTGATATTCAGGACCGGCTGATCCCCGCCATCCATGAGGGTGAGACCCTGATCGATAACGCCCACTGGCTGATCAGCATTGCCAACGAACTTGAGGTGCCGGTACTAACCTCCGAGCAGTATCCCCAGGGGCTGGGCCATACCAGCGAGCGCCTGCTGCCACTGCTCAAGCCTGAAAACATTCTGGAAAAAACCTGGTTTTCCTGCATGGCCGAACCGGCCTGTAATGACGCAATCAACAGCCTGCGGCCGGATCAGGTGATTGTGATCGGCATGGAAGCACATGTCTGCGTGCTGCAGACGGTCGTGCAGCTTAAGCAGCAGGCCCGCGCGGTGTTCGTGGTTGAAGACTGCATATCCTCTCGCAACCCGGCGGACAAAGCCGCCGCCATTGAGCGGATGCGCAGCCTGGGGGTGCATATTGTTACCCGTGAGATGGTGGCCTTTGAGTGGCTGCAAAAAGCCGGTACCGAGCAGTTCCGCCAGATCAGCAAGCAGTACCTGCGTTAAAACCGCCCATATTCAGCACGCTTAGAGCGGGCCAGCCGTGCCCGCTTTCATCTCAGCTTCCATCTGCGCCATTAACGCGGGCAGGTCCATATCCCGTAGCACCTTCACCATTCCCTGCGCCGCCATCGACAGTGGATAACGCCGCCGGGTCACGATACCCACCTGACGGGGAATCCGGGGTTCATGTAGCGCCCGGCAATAAGCCCCCAGCTCAGCCATCTGCCGAATACACAATGCAGGCACAGCACTGACGCCCAGCCCGGTTGCCACCATCCGCCCGATTGTCGCCAGCTGATGGGTTTCAAACTCCACCACCAGCGGAATACCTGCCTCCTCCAGCTGCTGCTCAATCCGCAGCCGGATACTGGAGGGCCGCTGCAATGACATGAAATCACTGTGCAGCAATGCCTGCCACTCAACCTGAGTCTGATTCAGTAGCGCATGCCCCTTGGGTAGCACGGCCACCAGTTCGTCCTGAAACAGTGGCTCAAACAGCAAGTCCTCCGACTCGGCAGGCTCAAAGCTGATCCCCAGTTCACAACGCCCCTGGCGCACCATGTCGACGACAGCTTCGGCCAGCACATCGTGCACGGTCACATTGATCTGCGGATAGCTCTCCCGATAACGGCAGATCGCCTGCGGCAATTGGTTAAGTGCAAACGAGGGCATCGCCGCCATGGCGATTTTGCCGCGCTTGAGGGCGAAGCGATTGTGTACCTCCTCCAGAGCGTTATCCCAGTCGGCCAGCAAACGCTCTGCCGAGGGCAGAAACGCTTTGCCCTCCGCCGTTAATGACAGTGTCCGGGTGGTCCGTGCCAGCAATTGCCCCCCCACCTCTTCTTCAAGATTTTTGATGGCAATACTGAGCGCCGGTTGCGACAGATGGATAGCCGCGCAGGCTTCAGTGAAGCTCTGGGTTTTCGCCACGGCAACAAAGGCACGCAGCTGTTTAACGGTGATATTCATTTAAAAACCAAATAAATTATTCAATTCTTTCAATTTGCTAAATATAAAGGGTTGTTAGAGACTTGGGAACATCACTTATTGAAGAACGCTTAGCGTTCGGTGAACCCTGTATATGAGCATGGAGGAGTGTTGCAATGTCGGGTTTTGACAAAGTTGTAAATAGCTACGAAGAAGCGATGGCCGGGCTGGAAGACGGCATGACGGTTATCGCCGGTGGCTTTGGTCTCTGTGGTATTCCGGAGAACCTGATTGCTCAGATCAAGACGATGGGCACCAAAGAACTGACATTTGTCTCCAACAACTGTGGCGTGGATGGCTTCGGCCTGGGCGTGTTGCTGGTTGATCGTCAGGTCCGCAAGATGATCTCGTCCTATGTTGGCGAGAACGCTCTGTTCGAAAAGCAACTGTTAGCAGGCGAACTGGAAGTCGAACTGACTCCACAGGGCACCCTGGCAGAGAAAATGCGTGCAGGCGGTGCTGGCATTCCAGCTTTCTATACCGCAACCGGTTACGGCACTCCGGTGGGTGACGGTAAAGAGGTTCGCGAGTTCAACGGCCGCAATTACATCATGGAAGAAGCCATCACTGGCGACTTCGCCATTGTTAAAGGCTGGAAAGCGGATCGCTACGGTAATGTGGTTTACCGCGACACGGCTCAGAACTTTAACCCGATGGCCGCTACTGCAGGCAAGATCACCGTGGTGGAAGTGGAAGAAATTGTTGAGCCTGGCGAACTGGACCCGGCCCACATCCACACCCCTGGTATCTATGTGAACCGCGTGATCAAAGGCAGCTTCGAGAAACGCATCGAGCAGCGTACTGTTCGCCAGGGCTGAGCCCGGCGCACTGCTTTTTAAGCACACTGCTTTCGTCCGGGCCGGTTGAGCACCGCTCCCAGCCCACACCATAGCTTCGCCAGTGACTTACGCTCACTGGCCACAAAGGATTAAGAGGGACAAAGATGGCACTCTCTCGTGAACAGATGGCAATGCGCGTTGCGCGCGAACTGCAAGATGGCTTCTACGTAAACCTGGGCATCGGTATCCCAACTCTGGTGGCTAACTACGTTCCTGATGGAATAGATGTAATGCTGCAGTCCGAAAACGGCCTGCTGGGCATGGGCCCTTTCCCGACGGAAGATCAGATTGATGCCGATATGATCAACGCCGGTAAGCAAACGGTCACGGCAGCCACCGGCGCCTCTATTTTTTCTTCCGCTGAGTCTTTCGCCATGATCCGTGGCGGCCATGTTGACCTGACGGTTCTGGGTGCCTTCGAGGTCGATCAGCAGGGCAACATCGCCTCCTGGATGATTCCGGGCAAGCTGATCAAAGGCATGGGCGGCGCCATGGATCTGGTGGCTGGCGCTGACAATATCATCGTCACCATGACCCACGCCTCCAAGCATGGCGAATCCAAACTGCTGGAAGAGTGCTCACTGCCACTGACGGGCGCAGGCTGCATCAAGAAAGTACTGACCGATCTGGCCTATCTGGAAATTGAAGACGGTGCCTTTATTCTGCGCGAACGCGCTCCTGGCATCTCTGTTGAAGAAATCGTAGCGAAAACCGCAGGCAAACTGATCGTACCGGACCACGTGCCAGAAATGCAGTTCTGATCACAGCGTCTGTACTTACGTTGCTTAGCCGGTGCGATTCATGCTCCGCACCCGCTGATTAGCAATATCCGCCCCACCCTGTCGGTGGGGCTTTTTTTTTGCCTGCCCCCCACCGAACCACCCCTTCGCACTGCGACTATCTGTCTACGCAAAAATACCGGTTAGCACTTGACTCTTTCATAACCGATAACCAGTTGGCCGTTAGCGACAGGTCCAGCAAAATTTCAGGCATGGAATTTGCGCCTATAAATTCTGTTTCCTTATCGCACAATAGCAGGATTTAATCCTGATAATTAAGGTTATTTCAGTAAGATTTAAGCCAGATCTATTGCTAATCTGAAAGAACATTCTGAGAACAAAAACAACAGGAAGTCGATACAGCCTGCCAACCGCAGACCTGTCACGGCTCCCAGAATACCAGGAGAACAGACCATGTTGATCGGCGTACCTAAAGAGATTAAGAACCACGAATATCGTATCGGCATGACACCTTCAGGTGTCCGCGAGCTGGTTGCCGCAGGCCATGAAGTGATCGTACAGCGCGACGGTGGTGCTGCCATCGGCCTGACCAATGATCAGTACGAAGCAGCAGGCGCCCGGATTATCGATAGCGCTGAAGAGATCTTTGCCACTGCAGAGATGATCATCAAGGTTAAAGAACCACAGCCAAACGAATGCAAAATGCTGCGCTCCGGCCAGCTGCTATTCACCTACCTGCACCTTGCCCCGGACCCAGAGCAGACAAAACTGCTGGTCGAGTCCGATGCCGTATGTATCGCCTACGAAACCGTCACCGACGACCGCAATGGCCTGCCACTGCTGGCACCGATGTCTGAAGTTGCTGGCCGTATGGCCATCCAGGCGGGCGCACACTCTCTGGAGAAAGCTCAGGGTGGTCTGGGCACACTGCTTGGCGGCGTACCTGGCGTAGCACCCGGTAAAGTTACGGTTATCGGTGGCGGCGTAGTCGGCGTTAACGCTGCTCGCATGGCACTGGGCCTGGGTGCAGACGTAACGATTCTGGATCGCTCCCTGCCACGCCTGAAAGAACTGGATGCTCTGTACGGCCCGCAGCTGAAAACACTGTATTCCACTGCTGACACCATCGAGCAGGAAGTTGTGGCAGCAGATCTGGTGGTCGGCGCAGTACTGATTCCAGGTGCCGCTGCACCTAAACTGGTAACCCGCGATCACCTGAGCAAGATGAAAGACGGCGCGGTACTGGTAGATGTGGCAATCGATCAGGGTGGTTGTTTCGAAACTTCCCGTGCAACCACACACCAGGAGCCAACCTACGAGGTTGATGGCGTTATCCATTACTGCGTTGCTAACATGCCTGGCGGCGTAGCACGCACCTCAACCTTTGCGCTGACCAATGCCACCCTGCCCTTCGCACTGGCACTGGCAAACAAAGGCTACAAGCAGGCTCTGAAAGACGACGCTCACCTGCGTAACGGCCTGAACGTTCACCGTGGCCAGGTTACCTATGAAGCGGTTGCTAATGTACTGGGCTACAGCTACCAGTCCGCCAGCGATGCAATTACAGACTGATAGATAACGCACTTTCTATCTTCCTTTACACCCCGCCTTTGTGCGGGGTGTTTTTTATTTGCTTTTCCTGACCCCAGCCCCTCATCCTGTCCTTACCAATGTCGCAAACACGCTGTACCCTTAGCCTAAATAGGTACGCAATTTGTTGATCGTACAGGCATATTTCTCATGCATAACAGATAACCTTTACTGTATGATTAACCGGCTACGCAGCCTGAAAACACGCCCGATGCCGTGGTACCGCAGTTGTAGAATCGGGTAGGCGCGCAGCTTTCATAAACAGGTACTGACAACGAGGGACCAGGCTTGGACGTTCAACTCTCAAATCGCGTCAACAATATCAAACCGTCTCCTACACTGGCGGTCACTAACCGTGCTGCCGAATTACGTGCTGCGGGTAAAAACATTATTGGACTGGGTGCTGGCGAACCAGACTTCGACACTCCGGACCATATTAAGAATGCAGCAATTCAAGCGCTGAATGATGGCTTCACGAAGTACACAGCTGTCGATGGTACCCCGGCGCTGAAAAAAGCCATTATTAACAAATTCGAGCGCGACAACGGACTGAATTATGAAGCGAACCAGATCCTGGTATCCTGCGGCGGCAAGCAGAGCTTCTTTAACCTGTCTCTGGCGCTGCTGAACGAAGGCGACGAAGTCGTTATCCCTGCCCCTTACTGGGTGTCTTATCCAGACATGGTCAAAATTGCCGATGCCGTACCGGTTATCGTCACCACGACCCAGGAAAATCGCTTCAAGATCACCGCCGACCAGCTGGAAAGCGCGATCACAGCCAGAACCCGCTTGCTGGTACTGAACAGCCCATCCAACCCAACCGGTGTTGCATACACACTGGACGAGCTAAAAGCGCTGGGTGATGTTCTCGCCCGTCACCCACAGGTGATGGTTGCCACCGACGATATGTACGAGCACATCCTGTTCACCGAGCAGCCATTCTGCAACATTCTGAACGCCAGCCCTGAACTGCATGACCGTACCATCGTCCTGAACGGCGTCTCCAAGGCTTACTCAATGACAGGCTGGCGTATTGGTTACGCTGCAGGCCCTGCCAAGCTGATTGGTGCAATGAAAAAAATTCAGGGCCAGAGCACCTCAAACCCGACCTCAATCTCTCAGGTAGCTGCTCAGGCTGCTCTGGAAGGGGGCCAGGAATGCGTGCAGATGATGGTCAAGGCATTCAAACAGCGCCATGACTTTGTGGTTGAGACTCTGAACGGTATTGATGGCGTTTCCTGCATCCCGGCAGACGGTACCTTCTATGCGTTCCCAAGCTTCCAGCAGGTAATCGACAGCGACAGCCGTTTTGACGACGACATTGCTCTGGCTGAATTTCTGCTGAACGAAGCCGGTGTCGCGCTGGTACCAGGCTCTGCGTTTGGCGCACCAGGCAACATGCGACTGTCTTTTGCGACCAGCATGGAAATCCTGGAAGATGCACTGAACCGCATCAAGCAGGCTCTGGCAGGCTGATTCAACTCGGCTAATCCACGAGACAGACAACCGCCCTCTTATGGGCGGTTCTTTTTTGGCTAACGGAGCACAGATGGCAACCTGCACGTTTACATGGGATGAGACACACTGCGAGAAACTGGCGCACCGCTGTACACAAATAATGCTCGGACTGATGGGGCTGGCATTGATGCTGATGATGATGGATATGGCTTCCATCTTTTTATTGGCTCCCGCCGGGGTTGCCGTACTGGTTACGCGCAATGCCCAGCGCCATTACGAAAAGCTACTGGAAACCTTTGAAGATGCTGAGGTGGAATTAGCACCGCGCACACTGCAATTCAAACAATCAGCGTCAGGGGAAGAGCTGCGTATCCGTTACCGGGATATCAACAGTATCGAGAATTTTAAACGATGGGGAATAAGCGCAATCAGGCTCAACGTTAATGAACGCGAGCCCGTCGAGCTGTACGGTTTTTCAGCTGAACTGGAAACCAGGCTTACTGCATCACTAAAAGCAGAAAACTCTCAGGCATGACAGACCATCGGCTCAAGATCTGTAGTGACGACAACCGGAACCGATGGCACTGAGCGTAATAGTATTGCCGAGAATTGAGCCCAGTGCTCACGCTCTGATGCCATCATTTCTTTCTCGTCCACATGATGCCGCATCAACAAGCCAAAGGTGAATGTTTCAAGCAAGCACAGCAGGTTATCCACCTCATGTTCATCAAGATCTTTGCGTGCAGTCGCAATCTGTCGACGCCGCAACTCCCGTACGGTCGTAAACAGCCTGGAGATTGAGTGGCGATAAATAGGCTTAAACATCACCTGCTCAAAAAATGTATACAGCGCACGTGTTAAACGTCGATTCTGCAATTGAACGTCAAACAGATTCGACTCTACGCGGGCAAGAAATCCTTCAAGTGACTCATCCGTTGCATCGTCCAGCATATCGATAAAACGATCGACCATCACCTCCAACGCGGCCAGCGTTACATCATCCATCTGCTTAAAGTGATGGTATAAACCACCCTTACTGATACCGGCATGTTTAATAAGATTTGCCGCTGTTAGCGCTGTCAGCCCACTTTCAGCAATAATATCAACCGCCGCTTCCAAGATCTGAGCACGGGTTAAAAGTGCGTTTCCGTTCGGAGCCATAACTGTCCTGTCACTGCGTTAGTCTACAACTGATGCTACGCTTGTGCAGTGATGACGAAAACCGCTGAATGTAACCAGACTGATACAGGTCAACGAGTTCAGAGCACCACTTGAATCGAATCAAATAACCCGCAATTCAAACATATGTAATAGTGCGTTAGCGTCCAAGCTCTGCTATACAGAGCTGTGATGACAGCATATAGACGCATTTAGTCTATTATTTAAACAACGTATGTTTAAATCCTGGTCTCGATTCTACTTTGCTACTTTTAATACGGTAGCGGGCCTGTCATCATAAGGGACTAGAGAATTTGGTGTTGTCGCTCCGACGCAACTGACCCAACAGGTACACGGGAAATTTCAGGAAAGTAGACCGAATATGGATCTGAATGACCTGCTCGTAATAGTGATCGAGCCATCCAATGTTCAGCGCACAATCATCATTGATCGTCTGCGCGACCACGGCATTGAGAAAATCGAAGAGTTCACCGAAGCGGCTGGCGCGCTTGAAGCCATGCGTAGCCAGACTCCTGACATCGTAGTCTCCTCTATGCATCTGCCAGATATGACCGGCACAGAGCTGGTCGGCATGATGCGTGAAGATGAAGACCTCGCGACAATCACCTTTATCCTGATATCTTCAGAAACGCATTACAGGTACCTCGAACCTATTCGCCAGGCCGGTGCGATAGGCATACTACCCAAACCCTTTTCCTCCGATGAACTGGCCATTGCCCTGCGTAGCACCCTTCACTACCTGACCGAAACAGATACCAGTGCCAGCGAAGACACCCTGGAAGAAAACGAAAATCTGTCAGTCCTGGTCGTCGATGACAGCCGCATGTCTCGCCGATTTGTCCGCCAGATGCTGGAAAACCTGGGCATCGAAAAAATAACTGAAGCTGAAGACGGCGCGCATGCACTTGCTGAGCTTCAGGATCGCAGCAACATATTTGACCTGATTGTAACCGATTACAACATGCCAAATATTGATGGTAAGGAGCTGACGGAGCATATCCGCCAAGGCAGCGAGCAACCCACAGTGCCAATCCTTATGATCACCAGTGAACAGAATGAGCAGCACCTTGCAGCCATTCAGCGCGCAGGCGTTTCTGCTGTAGTTAACAAACCCCTCTCTTACGATATGGTCAAGACCCTGATTGAGCGTCTGGTCCACGAAATCTGAATCAGCCTCAAAGGGTACAGCTAGCACCTCGCCAGCAACCTGACCTCAGTCCACGGGACATTCGCCCCGTGGGCTCATTACTTTTTTATATATTCACCCTGCACCGCACAAGCATTTGTGACACAATCTTTACCAAAGGATTTTCTGGTGGCCAAGTCACTTAAACCCAAAAGCCTTTGTAAACTAAGCAAACACGAGATTGAAGAACACTTTGCAGACCTGGCCAGACTGACCCATAGCAGCCAGTACCTCTGCACCAAGTGTGCGCGTTCTGCTCAGGATAAAAAATGGCTGTGTAAGCCCCAAAAAGCACGCTGATTCACAAGCAAGTAATCGCCCTGACGATAGACGGAGAGAACACCGATGTTGACCCAAGCAATGGTTGATAAACTGAACGAACAGATCAACCTTGAATTTTACTCATCCAATCTGTATCTGCAGATGAGCGCCTGGGCAGAAAGCAAAGGCTACGAAGGCTGTGCTGCATTTCTGAATGAGCATGCCGATGAAGAGATGATGCACATGAAGCGCCTGTTCACCTACGTGAACGAAACAGGCTCACTGCCCGTCATTGGCGCCATTGAAGCGTCACCAACCGAGTTTGGCACCATTAAAGGCCTGTTCGATGCGGTGTACGAGCATGAACAGCTGGTAACCCGTAAGATTAATGAGCTGGCGCACACCGCTTTTACCAATCAGGATTATTCCACTTTCAACTTCCTGCAATGGTATGTAGCCGAACAGCACGAAGAAGAGAAGCTGTTCAAGGGTATTCTCGATAAAATCGAAATCATCGGTGAAGACGGCAAAGGCCTGTTCTTCATTGATAAAGAGGTTGGCCAACTAGTCGGCGGCAACACCGGCGGCAGCGTTATGGAGCAAACCGCACCTGCCTGATGTGATGCTGAGGTGCTTATCAAGCGATAAGCACCTGCTTGACCCTGCCAGCAATCCATTCCAGACTCACTGTTATACTCATAAATATTGGCTGATCACATGCCAGCATTCGATCAACTTCTCTGCCAGATAAAACACTGCACCCTGTGTGCAGCATCACTACCGGACCCTCCCGCGCCGATACTTCAGGCCAGCCCAGAAGCACGTATTCTGATTATTGGCCAGGCCCCTGGCCGCATCACCCGAGAACGCGGCCGCCCCTGGGACGATGCCAGCGGCGAGCGCCTGCGCACCTGGATGGGCATAGATCACCAGACATTTTACACCAGCGGATTGCTCGGCATTGTTCCGATGAGCTTCTGCTATCCCGGCAAAGGCCGTAGTGGAGACATGCCACCACGCCCCGAGTGCGCACCTGCATGGCACGCCCTGCTACTTGCCGCCATGCCTCATATCGAGCTGACACTGCTGGTTGGCAAATACGCTCAGGATTACTATCTGAGCGACAGCCACACCCTGACTGAGCGGGTCAGGCATAATCAACTAAATGCACCTTGTATCTGCATGCCCCACCCCTCACCCCGAAACCGTTACTGGCTCAAGCAGAACGACTGGTTTGAGCGAGAGCAAATACCACTGCTCCAACAGCGCATTCATCAGCTCATTAACTAACCCATCAACAGCACTGCCACTCAGAACTTCACTACCAAAGCTTCTTTATGGTATTCCGCAAAAGAGCCCATACAGGCTTCATCATGGGGGATAACCTGAACCAGGTTGGCTTCATGCACCCCTGCTTTCGAACAGAGATCATACGCCTGAGTAATACAGCGACAGGTCACAACCTCTCCCTTTCGATCTTTAATCAGCTCACGCCGCACCTGACTCCCTTGCGAAAATTCCACCTCAATCACCATCGGACCGCAACTGGATTCTACAAAGTTAACTTGCTGCAGGTGGGGACCATTGGCCAGTGATTTGAACTCAGATATACGCATAACAGCTCTCCTTATTAGCTGAACTCTCTACGCCTGCAAAGCCAGAATAGATTCAAATACCCTAGCATCAGCAGATTGATCATCCGCCTAAGCTTAGTAGCTAAAACCAACACAACAAACTAACCCCTCCCGCTGAAGATGCAATGTGAGTAAATATCGCACTAAACAGGGCAGAATTTGACCTGGAAACGTTTGAGCGCCAGCTGAATTCCAGACCGCCTGACCCGAGATGGGATTACGGATTGACAGCGATCACTGACAAATCCTTGACGATATTTTGTTGCATTTTCAGCACATCGAGGCAGAATCAGGGTTTACCCCTAAAAGCTGATAACTATGCCTGATAGTATTACTGACCACTACAGCACCCATCTGGACGGTCGCCAGATACTGAGCCAAATTGACAGCCATTACCCACAAGGGCCTGGCCTTTACCAGCTGGCACCGATCGACCAGCTGCACACAGGCGGCATCAAAGCATCTGAGCGCCTGTTATCACACCTGACTGAGGGGCAGCAGGTACTGGATATTGGCTCCGGCCTTGGCGGGGTGATGCGCCTGATCGCAGAGCGCGCCAACTGCCAGGTCACCGGCATAGATCTGACCCATAGCTTCAATCACCTCAACACCGAGATAGGTCAACGCTGGAACAGCGACATCGCGATGCAAACAGCAACCGCAGATGGACAGTCTCTACCGTTTACGACCCACTGCTTTGATCATGTGCTCTACCAGCACAGCCTGGTCAATATGCCTGATAAGAGTGCTGCACTGAACGAAGCCGCTCGTGTTTTAAAGCCAGATGGCCAGGTTATTCTGCATGAATTGATTCAGGGACCAGCTTATCTGGACCTGCAATATCCCGTGCCCTGGGCCAGCCAGGCTGAAAACTCTCACCTGATGACCGAATGCGATTTGCAACATTTGTTGAATAAGGCGGGCTTCAGTCAGCTTACAATCAACAACTGGTCAGATGATGCTCGACAATGGCGGCAACGCCAGCTCAGTAAAGAAAACGGTAACGCCGTCAAAGCAGCCCCCCTGTCGCCTGCATTGGTACTGGGCGAGGGCTTTAAGCAAATGGGCCGGAACATTATGCAAGGCCTCGCTTGCGATGCGATTCAGGTCATCGAGGTGATCGCCCGACGTTAACGCGCCCAGCCCCTCGCCCATAAAAAAGCCAGCACCACCTGAGTGGTACTGGCCAGCATGGGCTGCCATATGACAGCGCTATGGACTTCACAATAAAGACTTCAACAAGGCCAACAGCCGCCTAGCAGCGGAAGTTACTCATCACCTGATGTATATCTGATGACAGCGATGAAACCGAACGGGCTTCATCTGCGCTGATATCTGCCCTCTGACTATTATCCTGCGACATTTCAGCTATGCCAATAATACTGGATGCAATCTCATCTGTAGCTGCCGTCTGTTCCTGTAATGCCAGTGATATATCATCTACCGCAACCATTACTTTATCCGCAGACGCCCGGATATTAGTGATAGCCTCGCCCGCGTCATTAGCCAATGCCACACCGCGCTCAACCTCATCAACGGATTCCTGCATGGCTGAAACGGTACCAGACACACTAGCCTCAATCTCGTGGATAATCTGGGCAATTTCTTCAGATGACTGCGCCGCACGACCCGCGAGCTGGCGCACCTCATCAGCCACCACAGCAAAACCTCGACCATGATCACCCGCTCGGGCCGCCTCAATCGCGGCATTCAAAGCCAGCAGGTTCGTCTGCTCAGATACGCTCTGAATAACACTGACCACAGATGAAATACGCTCTGTGCTGTCGCCTAACGCCAAAACAGAAGAAGAAACATTCTTCACCGCTTCGGACATTCGCTCCATCGATCCGGTTGCACGTAAAATGATTTCGCTGCCTTCTTCGGCCTGCTCACCGGATACACGCGACATGTCACTAGCGGACTGAGCATTCCCATAAATACCCCCAATGTTATCGCGCATCTGTTCAATCGCTGCCGACATTGAAGAAGCGGCATTACTCTGCTCCCCAGAACTGCTGGCAACCTGGTCAGCAGCAGAGGTCAGCGCGCCAGCACTGTCTGCCAGGTGCCCTGCATTACTGGTTAATTGACGCACCATTCCTTGTAGGCCATGTTGCATTTTGGCCATCGCATCCAGCACACTACCCTCGTTCGCAACCGGAATATCGCCTGTCAAATCACCCGTTGATATCTGACTGGCAATACGTACCGCCTGCTCGGGCTCACCACCGAGATATCCCATCAGGCTACGACCAGTCAACAATGAGGCAATCCCGGATACAAGCACCGCAAACACGACAAGACCAACGTTAATATAAATCGCCTGAGTAGCCTGCACAGAAGCAGCTTCAAACAAAATGGTCGAAAGCCCTTCCTGCAAGGCATTAAACCCATCGAATTGTTGCTTCAATATGGAAAATTTCGCCTCAACATTGCGCATATCTCCCAATGCAGAAGTAATATCAAGATCAATAATAAATATGGCAGCTTCTGCCGCTTTAGTATATTCATCCAGAGCTTTGATGATTTCACCAAGCTGGTCTCGCTCCGACTGTAAAAACACTCCGCTCTGTAACCACTGCTGTAGCTGGCCACTCACCTGTTTCAGGTCATGAGTGATGGAGCCTTTCATCTCAGTCTGCCTAGCTGACTCAAATGAATTATACCAGGACACAAGGCGGAACATATCCGTATGCACCCGGGCAATATCATCTGACATTTCAGCGCCTTTGCGCACATGCTCAAAGCGGACATCATTTATTTCTGCAAGCGCATCTTTTTGCCCGGAGATTGCGTTAAATGCAACAAGGCCACAGATCACTAGAAAGACACCCGCAATGGTCGGACCAAACAGGATACGATGAATAGTTTTCATTAGAACGGTACCATCAGATATGGAAAAGGCCGGGGAACCGGCCTTTTCAACACAGATATTCAGTTAGCGGCGTAAGCCCCTGAACAGAACTGAAGCTTGCCTGATTTTTCGCAGTAGGTCTTCTTCAACTGAATTTTGCGAGATACCGGGTTCTCCCAGTGGTATTCCTGCCACATGCTGTCACTGGTCGCCAGCACATCAATCTGTTCCTGCACAATAAATTTGCCATTGGCATCGCGGATTTTCGACAGGTTTTTGCCTATAAACTTCTGTTTAGGCGCGATGGCGTAGTAGACACCTTTATCGTCGTGAACAAAAACATAAAGGTCGCGATCAACAAAATCGCCATTCATATCATTCAAAGCAGTCATGGTTGCTGCTTCACCGTTGGCTTCATAGTAAGCCACCGCTTTAACAACCAGATCATGTGCTTCTTCTGGTGTTCCCTGATCAGCTGCAAATGCAGACGCTGAACATGCCAACCCAATTGCCGCCAACAAACTGCTGGTATAACGCATTGTATCTCTCCCTGATTATCCCTTCTTTGCGTAATGCCGATATCGCTCTGTAGAGAGCCCTACCTGCACCCGAACAGTATAGGCAGTGATCATTACATTGTTAATGAAGCAATAATTAAAAAGACACTTTGCTGATTCAGGTCAAGGACAGATTCGAGATAATAGAAGCCTTACCCTGGAAAGTAAGGCTGTACGTATGCTGAACAGATTAAAAATCAGAGCGTCAGTTCACGATTGCTGGCCTTAAGAAACTCTTTCTTCAGCTCTTCAAAGGTATGGACGGCTGGGAACTGAGGGAATTCATCAATGACATTCTGTGGTGAGTGGAACAGAACACCTGCTTCAGCTTGCATCAGCATGGTGGTGTCATTATAAGAGTCACCCGCAGCTAGTACGCGGTAGTTGAGCAGCTGAAACGCCCGAACAGACTGGCGTTTAGGGTCGCGCTGACGCAGGGTGTAATCGGCAATCCTCCCAGCTTCATCCACTTCCAACTTGTGACACAGTAACGTTGGGTAACCAAGCTGCGCCATTAATGGAGCAGCGAACTCGTAGAATGTATCCGAAAGAATCACGACCTGAAAACGCTCACGTAGCCAGCCAATAAACTCTTTAGCACCTTCAAGCGGTACCAATCGGCTGATGGTAGCCTGGATTTGCGGCAGCGTCAGACCATGCTCGTCGAGTATACGCAAACGCTGCTTCATCAGAACATCATAATCAGGAATATCACGAGTCGTCGCCTTCAACTCTTCAATTCCGGTTTCTTCAGCAAAGGCAATCCAGATTTCCGGAATTAAAACCCCTTCAAGATCAAGGCATGCGAGTTCCACAGCTTACTCCTTAGTCATTAGTTGTGCAGGCAGACCGAGCACCCCTTGAGGCCACCCAGCCGTTAAGCAAGCAATTTACCTGCCCTGACACACCCGCGCAATCATACCAAGGACCTCTACTATCAGGCCTCTACATCAGTATTCAGGAAAACTCTGATTAGCAAACAATTCATCAATTTCAGCTCGATTCGCACACGCCTGAACCTGAGCAACCACATCTCGCGTCAGATGAGGCGCAAACTGCTCAATGAAATCGTACATGTAGCCCCGTAAAAAGGTCCCTTTGCGGAAACCAATTTTAGTGGTGCTCGACTCAAACAAATGACTACAGTCCAGCACGACCAGATCACTGTCCTGCTCTGCTTCATAGGCCATTGAGGCGATAATACCTACCCCAAGCCCAAGGCGCACATACGTTTTGATCACATCCGAGTCGACAGCAGTAAAAACGACCTTAGGCTCAAGCCCTTCACGCTTAAACGCATCATCAAGTTTGGAGCGCCCGGTAAAACCAAATACATAGGTCACGACGGGGTACGCGGCTATATCCTGCAAAGTCAGTTTGGACACTTGAGTCAGAGGATGATCTTTAGGCACGACGACTGAACGATTCCAGCGATAGCAGGGCATCATGATCAGATCGCTGAAATGGGATAACGCTTCCGTTGCGATAGCAAAATCAACCGTGCCATCTGCTGCCATCTCGGATATCTGCATCGGGGTACCCTGATGCATATGCAAAGATACATCCGGATACTGACCGATAAACTGAGTAATGGCTGGCGGCAATGCATAGCGTGCCTGGGTATGAGTCGTCGCAATATCAAGACTGCCCTTTTTCTCATCAGAGAACTCCTGCGCCACCTGCTTGATACTCTCGACTTTCTGCAGAATTTGGCCACTAACCTCAAGAATAGCCTCCCCCGCCGGCGTTACCCGGGTAAGGTGCTTACCACTGCGGGCAAAAACCTCGACCCCCAGCTCATCTTCCAGCAACCGAATCTGCTTACTGATACCCGGCTGCGAAGTGTAAAGGCTTTGCGCCGTCGCTGACACATTGAGATCATGACGCGCCACTTCCCAGATATAACGCAGTTGTTGCAATTTCATATCACGACCCCAAGACAACGAGTAAAGTAATTAAAAACCCAATGACTATAACACTATAGAATATATTGGGCACAGGTGATGCCAGTACTTTTATAATGGCCGTACCCACATCAAGAACCATAGCCATAAAAAAACCCTCACGACCCGAGGCAGCGAGGGTTCTCTTAACCACTGAAGTTTACTTCAGCGTGCTAAGGCGACGAATCTCTTCATCCTGAGCAATGGTACGCCGTTCAAGACCATTAACTTTGGCTGCTACTCGCTGCAGCTCTTCCTCTTTATCCTTAAGCTGAAGCCGTAACGCGCTATCGCGACGGGACTGCTCAGTAACCGAGTTAACCTGCTTCTGACGATGACGTTTAATCTCATCTTCCAGCTGCTTGACCTTATCTTCCAGTCGTTTAGCCTGGTTACTTTCCGCTAGTAACTGCCCGCTTAAACGGGACAAATCACGACTCTGAGCGGTGTTATCTGTCTGCTGCTGCTTGAGATCTGCCTCCATACTTTTAACCTGCATGCGCGCTGAATCAATTTTAACATCGCGCTTGGCAAGCTCTCCCTGCAGATCATGGATCGTACGGGTCATAGCAGACTCTTTCTTACCGACCTCATCACGCAGCTTCTCCAGCGTATTGCGGAAATAACGCACGTCTGCTTCAGCCTTAGCAGTGTTTTCCATCACATGGCGCTGCTCCTCTTTGATCCGCTGATCAAACAGACGCTTGGAGTCTTCATGCGCCTTGCGAAGATGAGCGAGCTCCTGCTCAACATTCGAGCGCCTCTGCTCCTCTTTCTTGCGTAGTGAGGTTTCAGAGCTGAGGTTGGTTTTCAGAACATGGATCTCAGCCTCGAGCCCTTTTGCCTGACCGAGCGCCTCCTCAACCTTATCCTGCTCAAGGCGAATACCCTCATTCAGATCAAATACCTGCTGATGAGCTTTACGCACAGTATCATCCGCACTTCTGCGAACTTCTTCAGCGCCAAGATCAACCTGCTGCCGCTCCACAGAGATTCTGGAGTTCACCTCCTGAACAGCATGCTGCCAGATACGAACCATCGCCTGGTTCAAGACATCCGGCACATCAGATAATGATGTACTGACATCACGCACGAGCAGCCTGCCCGGCAGCTGCTGCCACCAGCCACTCCACACAGCGTCAACCTCGTCGACTTCACACTCAAGCTGCCGTGCCACAATCGCCGGGGTCGGTTCAATACCATCAAACAGCAGCTCTTCTGCCGTCTGAAAAACTCTATCTTCAAACATTGGATCGCTATTCATTATTCACTCGCTTTATTCGAGCCGCCCTGCTGCACTTGCTTACTGAGCTTTTCAAGCCCCGTCGTCAATACAGTGTCCAGTGGCGCCTTAACAATATGGCGACCACCCGACGGCAAAGGAAAGCGTAACTCCGCGGCATGCAGAAACAGGCGCTTAAGACCAAGCTCCCGCATCTGCTGATTAATTTCTTCAACACCATACTTGTCATCACCGACAATTGGGTGCCCCTCGAACTGAGCGTGGACACGAATCTGATGCGTTCGCCCGGTAATAGGACGTGCCTCCACCAGCGTTGCCCGACGTCCAAAACGATTTAATACCTTAAACTCGGTTAATGCAGCCTTACCATCCGCCTGCACTTTAACGACACGCTCGCCAGATTTCAGCTCATTCTTGCGCAATGGTGCTTCTACTCGACGACTGCCAGATGACCAGTGGCCACCTACCAGGGCATTATAGATTTTAGTAATCCGGCTGCCTTGCAACGCCTGATGCATAAGTATTAATGCACTACGTTTCTTTGCCACCATAATACAACCTGACGTATCACGGTCCAGTCGATGGACAAGTTCCAGAAATTTAGCCTGCGGTCGCATCTGGCGCAGGGCTTCAATCAGCCCTAATGAGATACCACTGCCACCATGCACAGCCAGCCCGGACGGCTTATTGATTACCATCAGGTCATCATCTTCATACAGAATTGCGGCCTCCAGATGACTCTGCAAGCCATCACTCACAGCAGGCGGAGCAACGCGATCGGCAACACGCACCGGTGGGATACGAATCAGATCGCCCTCAGCCAGTTTGTATTCCGGTTTGATCCGCTTTTTATTCGCACGTACTTCACCCTTGCGCACAATCCGATAGATCATACTTTTAGGCACGCCTTTAAGCTGTGTACGCAGGAAATTATCTATACGCTGACCGGCCTGTTCTTCGTCTATGGTTACGAAACGGACACTGGTGGCCGAACCACCCTGATGTTCTGACATAAATCTCCGGCTGTTACTGATCGAATTGATGCACTGGGGCAGAGCTGCTATATTCTAGCGCTGCCGTGCCGAGAAGGCTGTAATTTATTTCGTTTTATGATGCGTTACTGCTCAAACAACAATTACAGCTGAAAGATCAACTACCTGCGCGGTTTTTGACAACAAATAGTGTAACGTTTTACTCATCCGACAGACATGCAGCGACTGCGCTGTTGGAGGTGCAGATGCACAGTCACCAGGAACCTGCCTATGGCAGTCACAGCGACCAAAAACAAAAACAGAGGTTACTGTTTCCTGCACCGCGCTGAACATGGCATACCGGCCCTAAAGGTAAGCCACATAACCGTTATCCGTCGTTGATATAGCCCGGATAACAGCGATACTTTCTGCCAGCGGTTGTGCGCCATTAAATTTTGGCAAGACACAACCCGGCGTCGCAGGAACGTCTGCGTGCCCCGCTTGAGCTCTACCCTGTGACCACGTCGAGGGGATCAGCTTTTGAAGCGATCGATGCACCCAGACTGTGCCGCGCGTCAGCTGGACACCCGCTGAGCCACACCGGCAATGCAGCAACCACGCCCCTCACATTACGGGCCTGCTGTATAAACCGCTACGGCTTTGTCGGGATATGTAACGTGTGAGTTATGCAGAGTCAGCACAAGACCGCACCCCGCTTACCCATAGGGATGTACGTCCGGATGAACAGAGCGTTTCACGTTAGAGATAATCTGAATGAAACGAATGCTAATCAACGCAACTGAACCAGAAGAGTTGCGTGTAGCGCTGGTTGATGGCCAGCGCATGTATGATCTGGATATTGAATCCTCTACTCGCGAACAGAAAAAAGCCAATATTTACAAAGGCAAAATCACCCGTATCGAACCCAGTCTCGAAGCTGCGTTCGTCGATTACGGCTCTGAACGCCATGGCTTTTTGCCTCTAAAAGAAATCTCTCGCGAGTACTTCCACCGCCAGCCAGAACGCGGTAATCGCCCCAATATCAGAGACGTGCTGCGTGAAGGCACCGAAGTGATTGTGCAGGTTGATAAAGAAGAGCGCGGTAATAAAGGTGCCGCACTGACGACCTTTATCAGCCTCGCAGGCCGCTACCTTGTACTGATGCCAAATAACCCACGTGCCGGTGGCATCTCCCGCCGTATTGAGGGTGATGATCGCATCCAGCTCAAAGAAGCGCTGGCAGGCGTTAATATCCCTGACAAAATGGGTATTATCATCCGCACAGCCGGGGTCGGTCGGTCCAGCGAAGAGCTACAGTGGGACCTCAATTATCTTGCCACCCTGTGGGAAGCAATTACCGCTGCGTCAGACAAAAAAGCACCTTTCCTGATATACCAGGAAAGCAACGTGGTTATCCGTGCAATTCGCGATTACCTGCGTGCTGATATCGGCGAAGTACTGATTGATGACAACGATGTCTTCAATGAAGCGAAAAGCTTTGTTCAGCAGGTTATGCCAACCTATGAGCAGAAAATCCGCCTGTACAATGAAGCGACACCGCTGTTTAACCGCTTCCAGATCGAATCACAGATTGAGACCGCATTTGAGCGTGAAGTAAAACTGCCATCGGGCGGTTCTATCGTGATTGACCCGACGGAAGCGCTGGTCTCCATCGATATTAACTCCGCCCGCGCAACCCGCGGCAGTGATATCGAAGAAACCGCCCTCAACACTAACGTAGAAGCGGCCGATGAGATTGCTCGCCAGCTGCGCCTGCGTGATATTGGCGGCCTGATCGTTATCGATTTTATCGATATGACACCGATCAAAAACCAGCGTGAAGTTGAAAACCGCCTGCGCGATGCGCTCAAGCTGGACCGCGCACGTGTTCAGATGGGTCGGATTTCACGTTTTGGCCTGCTGGAAATGTCCCGTCAGCGCTTGCGTCCGTCACTGGCAGAAACCCGTGGCATCGTCTGCCCACGCTGTTCCGGCCAGGGCACTATCCGCGACACTGAATCACTGGCATTGTCTATTCTGCGTCTGATTGAAGAAGAGTCTTCCAAAGAGCGCACATCCCAGATCCGCGCTATTTTGCCGGTCAGCGTTGCAACCTACCTGCTCAACGAAAAACGTGCCCCGGTGCACTCTATTGAGCAGCGCCACGGCGTTACCGTGGTTATTGTGCCGAATCCAAATATGGAAACGCCACACTACGAAGTTGTCCGCCTGCGCGATGACAACTCTGTCGCCACCACCAATGACGCCAGCTATAACCTGCAGCCTGAAGCCGAGCCTGAACCGGTTGAAACAGCAACCATTGTGCCCGTTCAGCGCGAAGTCGCGGCCGTGAAAAGCCTGGCACCCACCGCGCCCGCGCCCCTGGAAACACAAGCACCACCTCCAGCACCGGCTGCGGCACCGATGAAGCCCAGAACGTCTTCCCCTGCCCCAGCAGCTGAGGCAAAACCCGGTCTGTTTACACGGATTCTACGGGCACTGTTTGGTGACTCAAAACCAGAACCGGTAGAAGAAGAGAAAACGGAACAGAAACCGGCTCGCCAGGAACGCCCTAACCGTAACCGTGGTGAAAACCGGGATCGTGACCGGGATCGCAAGCGCAAACCACGCCCTCGCCGCCGTGACCGCGATGATGATCGCGATCGTCGTCGCTCAAATCGCGACTCTGATGAGATCATCACCATCAAACCGGAGCCGGATAAACCACTGACGCCCGTTGCTGATAAGCCTGAACGTGAACGCGAAGATGGCCAGAAACCTCGCCGTCGTCGTCGTCGCCGTCGTGATGCTGAAGAGTCCACAACTGAAATCAGCCAGGACACTCAAAACAATCAGGACAATCAGACACCAGCACCACTGCAGCAGGAAACAGCAGTCGTACAGGATGAGCCAGCAGCCGTTACCGAGCCTGAAACAAGCAGCACGCAAAGTGAAGAGGAACAGGCGCTCAGCCGTAACCCTCGTCGCCGTGGCCGTCGCCGTCGTAGCGGTGGTGAACGTCAGGCTTTACGTACGGGAGAAGTCGTTGAGCATGCTATTACTGAAGCACCTGTAGCTGACGATTCCGTTGAGGTAACAGAAGACGCTCAGCCAATCGCTGATGCAGACACTGAAACAGCCCCACGCAAAAAAGGAAAGCGTCGTTCTGATCGCCGTAAAGGCGAAAAGACTACTCGCACCGAAGAGGCCGAGACTGAAGCTCAAACAGAGCCAGCTACCCCGGTTGAACAGAGCGAAGAGTCCGTTGAAGTCGCACCTGTTGAGACAGCGACGGATGTAGCAAACGAAGCTGCTACCATCGCTATCGCTGCCGCGACAACTCAGGCCGCTGCTGACACGCCAGTGCGCATCATCACAGCACCCGTTGAAGCATCCACTGACAGCACCGTTGAAACCGTTGTGGAAGCTGACATCGCTGAAGTTGCAGACACAGATACAAATGCCTCTGTTGAAGTAGCTGAAGCAGTCGAAGCAGTCGAAGCAGTCGAAGCAGTCGAAGCAGTCGAAGCAGTTGACAGCAACGCAGAACCGCTAGCAACGCCTGAGGTGACTGAAGCTGTAGCGCCTGAAGCGACAGAAGCGACAGAAGTCCCAGCGGATAACAGCGACGCTGTTGTCATCGCTGACGCTGATGTTCCGGCTGAAGCTGAACCCGCTCCCGTCGCTGAGCAAGCGCCAGTCGAGACAGACGCTCAAACCGCGCCAGCGGAAGAAGCCGAAGCCCCGGCGGCGCAAGAGCCTGTCGCTGAAACTGCAGACGCACCAGTAGCAGAAACACCGGCAGACGCTGCTGTTGAAGATGCCACGGTAGAGTCTACAGTGGTAGCTGATGAAGCCGTGACTGAAGCTGCGCCAGAAGCAGAAGCAGTGAAAGCTGATGCTGAGCCCGCGGTAGCAGCAGCGCCTCAGCCTGCTGAACCACGCCGTCGTCGCGCCAGCCGTGTTGCCAGCAATGACCCACGTGAAGTGCGTCGTCGTCAGCAGCGCGAACAGGCTGCTGCCGCTGCAGAGAAACAGGCGCAAGACAACGATTAAGTTGCCTGCACCATTAAAAAGCCCCGCTATAGTACTATAGCGGGGCTTTTTTCATCCTGGTCAGAGCCAATCATGATCAGTACTCTGTCAGCCTGCCTTGATGCCCACTGAGATTAAAACCCAACCTCTGACTCAGATCTCGCGCTTTAAGCTTCAATTGTTTACCCGTCTGGCTATCACGTCGGTTCCCCGCGAAGATCAGCCAGTTACCACTCTGAGTATTACAACCACGCACATCAGCAAACATATCGTTAAGTCGTGCCAGCGCATCACCCCCCTGGTGTTCACGCCAGCAATTCAATACCAGCCAGCCTCCGGGTTTCAACCGACGCTGACAATGTTCCAGGAATTCATCCGATAGCTGCTGTTCATCAAGCCCATCAGCACCGTAAATATCACTGAAAATGATATCGGACTTCTTCCCTTCATCAGACGCCAGATACGCAAACGCATCCATTGTATATAGCTGTAACCGCTTACTACGCGGTAACTGAAACATTCGATAAGCAGCTTCAACAACGGCTGGCCGTAACTCGACAATCTGTTGCTTCAATCCTGAGTAATGCGCATGCAGACAACTATTTAGCACCCCCGCTCCCAGCCCCAGACACAGGCTCTGTTTTGGCTCACAAAACAGCAAGACAAGCAGCATAGCGCGACTGTATTCATGCTGTGGCACCAGTGGGGCCGTTTTCAACCAGCAGCTCTGTTCATCATTTCGTCCAAATGCCAGATAGCGTTTAATGCCATCTTCAAACACATGCACAGCGCCAAACTCATCATTCCCACGGTAGATCTCTTTACCTGGCAGAGCCATCACAATACTCACTTCCAATTTAAAACAGCGCTACCCATAGAGCTGTCTATCTCAGCCCCAAAATATATGTTCGCGTGTTATACCGGAAAACAGCACAACGCTAAACCCCGGGGCCTGGAAACAAAAACGCAGCCCGAAGGCTGCGTTTAGTCTTGCTCAGAACGAAAGCATCAGATCAGGCCAGAGCCCTTCATCATATCGGTGATCTCAGGCAGGATCGCCTCGTCATCAATCGTCGGTGGCATCTTGTACTCTTCGTTGGCCGCAATCTTACGCAGCACCGCACGCAAAATCTTACCAGAACGGGTTTTCGGCAAGCGCTGGACAACAACCGCCCGGCGGAAGCAAGCCAGTGCCCCAACCTGTTCGCGAACCATGGCAACCACTTCTTTTTCCAGCTGCGCTTCGTCGATTTCAACGCCCGCTTTAAGCACGATCAGGCCGACCGGAATTTGCCCTTTCATCGTGTCGTTGGCGCCGATCACCGCACACTCAGCAACTGCCGAGTGGGACGACACTACCTCTTCCATCTCACCGGTCGACAAACGATGGCCGGATACGTTGATTACATCATCGGTACGACCGGTGATTACCACGTAGCCATCTTCATCAACATAACCACCATCACCGGTGTGGTAATACCCTTCAAAAGCGGTCAGGTAGCTATCGACATAACGCTGAGGCTGGTTCCAGATATCCCAGGCAACTCCCGGAGGCATTGGCAACGTCACCACAATGTTACCGGTTTCGCCAGCACCCACTTCAGTACCTTCACCATCCACCACGCGGATATCGTAGCCTGGTACCGCCTTGTTGGTGGAACCCAGACGCGCTTCGGATGGATCAGGCCAGCCCATCATTGGCGAGCTCATCGGCCAGCCGGTTTCAGTCTGCCACCAGTGATCAACCACAGGCACTTCCAGCAACTCGCTGAGCCAGCCATAGGTAGAGGAATCGAGTTTTTCACCCGCAACAAACACCCACTTCAGGCTGCTGAGGTCGTAGTTTTTCGACAGAGCCCCTTCCGGGTCTTCTTTGCGGATTGCCCGGAACGCCGTTGGCGCACAGAACATGGAATTTACTTTGTATTCTTCGATAATGCGCCAGAATACGCCCGCATCCGGGCAACGAATCGGCTTACCTTCGAAGAAGATCGCACTACAGCCGCTCATCAATGGGCCATAAACAATCAGCGAGTGGCCAACCACCCAGCCAATATCAGAGGCACCCCACCAGACATCACCCGGCTCCATGCCATAAATGTTTTGCACGGCATAGCTCAATGCCACCGCATGGCCGCCGTTATCCCGAACAATCCCTTTTGGCGCACCAGTGGTGCCAGAGGTGTACAGCACGTACAGCGGGTCATCACCACGTACAGGCACGGGCTCTGTTACCGGCTCAACGCCTTCCTGGCAGGCATACCAGTCCAGATCGCGGCCTTCCGTCATGTCAGCGGTCAGCATTGGACGCTGGCACACAACAACATTGCCCGGCTTGTGTTCAGACATATCAATCGCTTTATCAACCAGAGGTTTGTAGGCGATCTGTTTTTCAAATTCAACCCCGCAGGACGCGGTGAGGATCACTTTCGGCGTAGCATCGTCGATGCGCACCGCCAGCTCAGTTGCTGCGAAGCCACCAAATACCACGGAGTGCGGCGCGCCCAGTCGAGCACAAGCCAGCATGGCAACTGCGGCTTCCGGAATCATTGGCATATAAATAACAACACGATCGCCCTTTTCAACGCCCATATTGCGCAGCGCACCGGCGAATACCGTTACCTGGCTATGCAGTTCGTTAAAAGTAATCGCTTTTTTAGTGCTGGTAACCGGGGAATCATAATACAACGCAACCTGTTCACCACGGCCCTGCTCAATCTGCCAGTCCAGTGCCAGGTAGCTGGTGTTCAGTTCGCCATCGGCGTACCACTTATAGGTGCCGTGATCGGTTTTTTCGAGGATGGATTCAGGCTTCTTAAACCACTTGATGCGGTCTACCTGACCGGCCCAGTAACCTTCCGGGTTCTCTTTGGCCGTTTTATACTCTTCGTTGTAGCTCATGGTGTCACCGTTATTGTTTTTATCTGGAAATCAGCAAGACAACACCGGGTCCAGGTCGCAGCGGACCCGATATTTCTGATCAGCGTGCCAGGCAGACACCGGCACGCTGGGGGCCTGACATCCCAGTCAGGCGGGGAGAAACAACTGAAATCAGCTGTCCTGGTACAGGTTGATCAGGCTGGAGAAATCCAGACCGCCATTGCCTTTGGCTTTGTGCAGGCTGAACAGAGAACGGGCTGCGGAGCCCATTGGCACAGAGGATGCGCTCTGCTGGCTCAGATCCATCGCCAGGCCCAGATCTTTGTACATCAGGTCAACCTGGAAGCCACCCTGGTAGTTGTTAGACGACGGCACGCCTTCCATCACACCCGGTACCGGGTTGTACACCTGCAGCGCCCAGTTGTTACCAGAGCTCTGCTTCATGATTTCGGACAGAACAGCCGGGTCCATGCCATTTTTGATGCCCATGCTCAGTACTTCACAGGTACCGCTCATCAGGATCGCCAGCATCATGTTGTTACAGGCTTTAGCAATCTGGCCTGAACCCGCGGCACCCGCATGGAAGATGTTCTTACCCATGCATTCCAGTACCGGCTTGGCTTTGGCGAACTGCTCATCAGTACCACCGGTCATAAACGCCAGAGTGCCCGCAACCGCACCGCCAACACCACCAGATACCGGTGCATCCATGAAGCTGATGCCACGCTCTGCGCCTGCCGCAGCAACACGTTTTGCGGTTTCAGCATCAATGGTAGAAGAGTCGATGATCAGCGTGTCTTTGCGAACCACGTCAAACAACGGTGCATCACCGCTGACATACAGGCCGTCAACGTGCTTGCCCGCAGGCAGCATGGACACCAGAAAATCAACGTCAGTCGCCGCAGAAACGGCGCTATCTGCACCCTGGCCGCCAGCTTCAACGATACGTGCAATCGCATCTGCAGACAGATCGAATGCTTTAACTGTGTGACCACCTTTAACCAGGTTGATCGCCATTGGGCCGCCCATGTTACCCAGGCCAATAAAACCAACTGTTGCCATGTTTCAATCCCTCTTCTTGTTCTTGTTGCAGGACGGCGGCCCGCAGGCCTGCCGTTTACATAACTGTTTAATTCTCGGTTACAGCTTGTCGCTCAGCGGATTGGTTTCCCATGGGGAAACAAAGAACTCCGCCAGCACGGCTGGATCAACCTCTGCGATTGATTTGAAGGTCCAGTCCGGGTTGCCATCTTTATCGACCAGCAATGCCCGCACCCCTTCCGGGAATTCACGGTGTTTACCACACTGCACTGACAGTACCAGCTCAGACTCGAACATCTCTTTGAGTGACATATGACGAGTCACGTCCAGCTGATGTTTGATGATGTGTACAGCCAGCGGGCTACCATGGGTCAACGCTTTCTGTGCGCGGCGCACCCATTTGTCTTCGCTGTCTTCAGCCATCAACGCCTGGTACAGTTCGTCCAGCGTGTCATGGTCGGCTACCCGGTTGATCAGCTCGCGATGCTTCTTCACCTGAGACTCAAGCTCAGCCAGCTGTGGCTGAGACGCCGCTTCCAGCGAGCGCAGTACACGGTTAACCGCAGCAGTGGCACAACCACTCCAGTCTTCCGCCTGCAGCCCTTCAACCATGCCCTGGCGCATCTCTTTAACGACAAAGCGATCAGCCAAGCCAAGGTACATGGCATCTGCTGCATTCATCGGATTACCGGTCAGCCCCAGGAACAGGCCAGTGTTGCCTGGCATATGGTTCAGGAACCAGCTACCGCCCACATCCGGGTACAGACCGATGGTCACCTCTGGCATTGCCAGGTGAGATGTTTCAGTCACTACGCGGTGGCTACAACCGTTCATCAGGCCCATGCCGCCGCCCATCACAATCCCGCTGCCCCAGCAGATAATCGGTTTTGGATAGGTATGGATGCAGTGATCCAGAATGTATTCGCGGGTAAAAAAGGCTTCCGGGAAATCCGGATCACCGTCGCCAGTCATCGATTTGTACAGGTTGACGACATCGCCACCGGCACAAAATGATTTTTCACCGGCGCTGTCCAGAATAACGGCAACCACCGTGTCATCGTTTTTCCAGGCATCCAGTTTCGGCTGGATTTCATCGATCATATCCAGCGTCAGGGCATTCAGCGAGCGCTCCGCATTGAGGCTCACTTCCATGATCTTCTTGCCATCTGCCGTAGCAAATTCAGTAAACAGTACGCAGCTCATTTTTTATCCTTATTTTCAATATCGCGAGCAAGCTCGCTCCTACTCGGTGCACTCACGCGGCGCGTGGGAACAAGGTCAAAATACTCCCGTAGGAGTCAGCTTGCTGACGATCCAGCGCTTACTTGTTCTGCCACTGTGGGGCGCGTTTTTCCAGGAAAGCGTTCACGCCTTCACGCTGGTCTTCGGTATGGAAAAGATCCACAAACAGCTCACGCTCAATCATGTAGCCCTGATCCCAGTGACGGCTACGGTTGGACTGAATCAGCTCTTTACAAGCAGCAACAGCAACCGGGCTCTGCTGAGCAACCATGCCCGCCAGCTCCATTGCTTTAGCCGTTGACTCACCCGTACCGACCAGCTCTTCCACCAGACCGATCTCTTTAGCTTTTGGCGCTTTCACACGCTCGCCACACAGAATCATCCGCTTGGCCCAGCCTTCACCGACCAGCATGGTCAGGTTCTGAGTACCACCGGCACACGGCAGCAGGCCAACTTTGGCTTCTGGCAGCGCCATCTGCGCCTGCTCTTCAGCAACACGGATATCACAGGCCAGCGCTACTTCCAGACCACCACCCATGGCAAAGCCATTGATCGCTGCAATGGAGACACCACGAAAGCGAGACAGCGCTTCAAACGCTTCACCGAAGTAACGCGCCATATCACGGGCAACTGAGCGATCACCGTCAGCAAACAGGTTCAGGTCAGCACCGGCGGAGAAGAACTTCTCGCTATCACTGCGCAGAACCAGCGAGTAGATATCGCGGTCTTCATTCAGCTCATTAACCACCGTCACCAGGCCTTTAAGGCTCTCTTCCGTCCAGGTATTCGCTGGCGGATTGTTCATGGTGATAACGGCAATGTTGCCCTGTTTTTCGACCTTCAGCTTATCTGTCATTTCGTCAGTGCTCCTTACAAAATCTCAGCCGCGTCCTGCATCAGCAGGCGGCGAGAGACAATGACACGCATGATTTCATTGGTGCCTTCAAGAATGCGGTGTACCCGGTTATCGCGCACGTAGCGCTCCAGTGGATACTCTTTGATATAACCATTACCGCCGAAGATCTGCAGTGCTTCATCACAGATGTTAAAGCAGACGTCCGTGGCATAGCGTTTTGCCATCGCACAGTAAGTAGTGCGATCAGGGTGTTTATTGTCCAGCTTGCTGGCTGCCAGGCGTACCATCTGACGTGCGGCAACCAGCTCGGTCGCCATATCCGCCAGCTTGAACTGCAGCGCCTGGAAATTAGCCAGCTCCTGACCAAACTGTTTGCGTTCGTGCAGATACTCAGTGGCTTTATTCAGTGCCGCCTGAGCGGTGCCCACGGAGCAGGTGGCGATGTTAATTCGACCACCATCCAGCCCCATCATGGCAAATTTGAAACCGTCGCCTTCATTACCCAGCAGGGCTTCTGCCGGGATCACAACGTCTTCAAATGTAATCATTCGAGTTGGCTGACTGTTCCAGCCCATTTTGTCTTCTTTACGGCCGTACACAATGCCTTCAGCTTTCGCATCTAAAGCAAAGGCAGAGATCCCTTTCGGACCATCCACACCCGTACGTGCCATCACCACCAGTACATCGGTCGCACCGGCACCGGAGATGAATATTTTACTGCCGTTGAGAATGTACTTGTCACCCTCTTTACGGGCAGTGGTTTTCAGAGAGGCGGCATCAGAACCGGCATTAGGCTCAGTCAGGCAGTAGGAGCCCAGCAGCTGACCGGTCGCCAGGCCTTCACACCAGCGTTCACGGGTGCTGTCATTACCAAAACTGGCAACCATCCAGCTCACCATATTATGGATGGTGATAAACGCCGTGGTGGAGGTGCAGCCCTGGGCCAGCTGTTCAAAGATAATGCTGGAATCCAGACGGCTCAGTTCAAGCCCACACTGCTCTTCCGGGGTATAAAGCCCCATAAAGCCCAGCTCGCCGGCTTTTTTCAGCACATCTACCGGGAACGTCTGTTTCTCATCCCACTCAGCAGCGTGCGGCTCCATCTCATTTTGCGCAAATGCGCGTGCCATATCGGCAAATGCTACCTGGTCTTCGTTCAGCTCGAAATCCATAGCCCTCTCCTGACTTCTTATTGTGGAAAAAGGGCTGCTCTGGCGAACAGCCCTTCTCATCATGCCGCTGAATTACTTCAGGGTGATGGTGGTGTTAACACCGGTATCGATGTCATCTTCGAACCAGCGTGCGGTCACGGTTTTGGTTTCTGTGTAGAAACGTACCGCCTGCTTGCCGTAAGCATGCTGATCGCCGTAGAAAGACTTTCTCCAGCCAGTGAAAGAGAACATTGGCAGAGGCACAGGCACTGGTACGTTGATACCCACCTGTCCTACTTTGATCTCGTGCTGGTACTTACGTGCCGCAGCGCCAGACGCTGTGAACATGGAGGTACCGTTACCGTACGGGTTGTTGTTAACCAGCTCGATCGCTTCTTCCAGCGTATCCACTTCCAGTGCAATCAGTACCGGACCGAAGATCTCTTCTTTGTAGATAGACATATCGGTAGTGACGTTGCTGAACATGGTCGGGCCGACCCAGTTACCATCCGGGTAACCTTCAACGATGCATTCAGAACCATCCAGAATACAGTCAGCGCCCGCTTCTTTACCTTCCTGAATCAGGCTCAGTACACGCTGACGTGCCTGTGGGTTGATCTGAGGGCCGTAACCCGCATCCGGGTCATTCCAGGCACCCGGGCGTACTTTCGCCAGCGCATCACGTACTTCAGGGATCCACTTGCGTGCTTCACCTACGAAGACAGCAACAGAGATCGCCATGCAACGCTGACCGGCCGCACCAACAGATGCACCGGCGATGTTGTTAACCACCTGGTTTTTCTGTGCATCCGGCATGATAACCATATGGTTTTTCGCACCAGCAAACGCCTGGACACGTTTCATATGGTCCGTACCTGTGCGGTAGATGTGTTCACCTACGTTCACAGACCCTACGAAAGAGATTGCCGGGGTGTCTTTGTGCGTCAGCAGCTGATCAACAACTTCTTTACCACCGTGAACAACCTGCAGCAGGCCAGCAGGTGCGCCCGCTTCCTGGAACAGCTCAGCCAGACGCATTGGCGTCAGCGGGTCCTGCTCGGATGGTTTCAGTACAAAGGTGTTACCGCAGGCAATCGCCATTGGGAACATCCACAGTGGGATCATGGCCGGGAAGTTGAACGGCGTGATACCAACACATACGCCCAGTGGCTGCGTGATGGAGTAGCAATCAATTTTACGCGCTACGTTTTCAACCGTTTCACCCATGCTCAGAGACGCGATGTTGCAGGCATGTTCCACAACTTCAATGCCGCGCCATACGTCGCCTTTAGCATCGTCGAAGGTTTTACCGGTTTCCTGAGAGATGATCGTTGCCAGCTCATCATGGCGTTCTTTCAGCAAGGCCTGGTAACGCAGCATCAGACGGGCACGTTCACCGACTGGCATTTCTTTCCAGGTTTCAAAAGCTGCTTTCGCAGCGTCAACAGCACGCTCTACTTCCGCTTCAGTCGCACAAGGCACCTGAGCAATAACTTCCTGCGTTGCCGGGTTTGTTACCGGCAGCAGTCGAGTGGATTCACTTGCGACCAGTTCACCGTTAATCAGAAGAGGTACTTGCTGAGTCATCACGTTCTACCTTTTGTTCTTATATGCGTTAATTTGCGTCGCGCTCTATCCATGGCGTCGCCTGTGCCTATTTTGTAACACAGGGCCACGCTGCTCAGGATTGATTAAATTGCGCCGTTGATGGATTATATTGCGACTCCGTAAAGGATTTCCCTGATACCAAGGTCTAGTATGCATGAGTCGTCCTTCTGATTGGCCACTGGCACCCCAGTCCACCCGCTTCGTTATACCGCAGCGCACCATAGAGCAACTGGCCGAACATCCGCTCAGTAAGGGCCTGTATCCACTGGGTATTGGCTACTATCAACGGGCTGAAGGCCACCGAATGGAGCGTAAGGAACATGATGATCACTTACTGATCTACTGCCTGGAAGGCGGCGGTATGGTGACCACTGAGGGCCGCCGAAACAGGGTGAAACCAGGGGATATGTTGTTGATTCCAAAAGGAACAGCGCATGCCTATACCACCTACACCAAAAATCCGTGGACGATCTACTGGATCCACTTCGATGGTGAAGATTCCACTGCCTTTGTTCAGCATATTCAACAACAGCGCCGTGGTGACCGAACAGGGACCGTATTCAGCCTGGGCGTACATGCCCGGCTGGCCAGTGAAATGGGCGCCCTGCTCGACAGCCGTCAGGCCAGCTATAACCTCAACGCCTTTATCCATTGTGCTAACCACTTACGGCAAATCCTGTCACATATTGCGCAATTAATGCCGCTGGCACGACACCAGCAAAGTGCCGACAGCCTGGATCTGGAAGCCGTACATAGCATGATGCAGTCACGTATTCATGAACAACTGGATCTGGAGACCCTGGCTGACACCGTCAACCTGTCCAAATATCATTTCGTTAAACGCTATAAAGAGCTGACGGGCACCACCCCGATCAACCACTTTATTCACCTGAAAATAGAACGGGCCTGTTACCTGCTGGATCTGAGCCAGAAAAACATCAGTGAGATCGCCTTCGCGCTGGGCTATGAAGATGCCTACTACTTCTCGCGCATTTTCAAGAAAACCATGGGAATATCACCCAGCCAGTACCGGCAGATGAGAGATGGCACCGTTCCATACCGCCGTTAGCCCTCGACAATAGCGACCCGCCGCCTGTACAGGCTTTACCTGTCATGGTCTGACCGTCTCGGCCCCGCAGGGTGGGAGTCAGGACTTTCCGCCACGAGATGGTAGTCCTGACTGTCAACGGTGGGCTGCAGCCTGCTTTTACCCTCCTTAGCGACGCTAGCAATTGTACTCTGACGGCTGAATTCTGGATGGTTCCAGACACGGCCGTTGCCAGCACAGCCACTCTATGTATGAAGGGATAATTAATATTTTATTAAGAATATTAAAAACGAATATACCTCCATTAGAAAAGCTCATATTAATTATCAGTTTATTATATAAAAGCATTCCCCTTCCCCTCCCGTTAAACCTAACGAATACTGTACCTATAAACAAACAACGCACTGATGTTACATATCACCTGCGGCTATGTTCTTATTAATTGTTGAATATCTACTAAACTTTAGGTGTACCCCGAAGTATCTGGAGGTTTCAGATGAAGCAGCACCTATTCTGTCTCTTATACACATCTGACGCTGCCG
>OJDH01000132.1_pt1 | contig 57649 bp, 64 predicted proteins | sample 1592761 | NCBI WGS metagenome assembly OJDH01 (sample SAMN05416855, study PRJEB24817) | seawater metagenome | isolation source: Sea water | place: Canada:Atlantic | collected 2013-11
AAAACAGCAGAAGAGGACTATCTTAAAACAGGCTTGCTAAAATGGGGGCACTACAGTCTTGTAAGAATACTTTCTCGTTCTTTTCTTGAAATGAGTTTCTTTTTAAATAGATAGCCACATCTTCCGGTGTGAATTCGAGACTGTCTGAGCTGTCAGAAAGATCAAAGGCCTCTTTCAAGAGTTCTGATAAGGATAGCTCTCCTTTTTCATATCGCAAAAGGTAAAACCCCAGTACTATTTCGTCATGCCCAATAGTATTTAGTTGTCGTGTCACGATTGATGCTTGGTAAAGATAAGAGACAACTTGTTCTCGGGGGGCGCCAACGGCCAGTTTACACATCCATTCACTCGGCGTGATAGAACCTTGGATTAATTCGGTCGCCCAAGCATCATAGTCATCAGCCTTAAAGTAATTGCTCTCTATAGCTGCTAATAAAATAGAGAAATCGGGTCCATTAATTTGAGACATTTTTACTTGTCTTTATCCTCTTACTGTCAACCAAACATTATTCTCTTAAAGTCCCAAGATTTTCCGTGCATCATCAGGCGTTGCGAGCGCCCCGCCGAGGTGGTCAACAATATCAGCGGCTTTTTCCACCAGTTGGGTATTATCACGGCACAGCTCCCCTTTGCGGATTTGCAGGTTGTCTTCCATGCCGACACGGACATGGCCACCGAGAAGGAATGACTGTGCCAGGATCGGGAACTCGTGACGGCCAATGCCAAAGGCGGCCCAGACGGTATCTTTTGGCAGTTGGGAGGCCAGATACATCAGGCTCTGCGGGTTGGGCAGGATGCCATAACGCACCCCCATCACGATTTGCATCATGACAGGGCCTTTGAGAATACCTTTACCCAGAAAATCCAGAGCCATATTGAGATCGCCAACATCAAACAGCTCGATCTCTGGCTTGGTTCCTGCGGCATAGATGCGCTCGGCCATAATTTCAACATTGCGCGGGGAGTTGATCACCACCGCTTCCCCGGACCACATGGTATTGAAATCCAAGGTACAGATCTCAGGCTTGAGCTTTTCAACGTGGGCAACACGCAATTCTGGCGGGCAGAGCGTGCTGCCTTGGGCTGCGATCTTGGGTTGATCGTCAGAGGGCACAAAGCGGCCGCCTTCACCCGTTGTCAGGTTCAAGATCACATCCTTGTTCTTCTGGCGGATCAGGCCAACCATTTCTTCGTAGAGATCAAAGTCCATAGATCCCTTACCCGTTTTGAGATTACGCACATGCAAATGCACAATCGCCGCCCCCGCTTCAGCCGCACCAAGGGCTGCATCGGCAATCTGCTTGGGTGTAATCGGCAACCCCGGATGCTGCTCTGGCTTGGTCAAGTTCCCGGTAACGGCACAAGTAAGGATGGTCTTTTTAACGGCTTTGGACATGGCGAGGGCTCTGATGTTGAAGTGGATTTTATTCTGTGGAGAGATCACTCTGACCGAGATTTTAAATGGAAACAAGCTGTTAATATGGATTTTGTACAAGATGAGAAATAAGGATATTCAATATACAGGTGACCATTACCCCGAATGAAAATAGATTATCTTCTCTTGTTAAATTTGTAGATTAACAGGCGTATTTTTGATCCCAAACTTTATTGGGTGGTACTCAAATAGTCTCTGAAGTCATTGCTATTCTTACTGTCCCTAAATTTCTCACTACGCCCATATTTCTCACTGCCCATAGCGGGCCATAATAGATTTCCATTCTCTCGAGTTTTGTAAATACGGGATTTGGGATTTAAGGTAGGCATGAATTTTTTCATCACCTTTGGTGAGAAGGTGCCGTAAGAACTGGCTGTGGGGTTCACTGGAAAAATGTATTCGCCCGGCAAGTTTTCGTTTGGCGAGGAGGTACTTGGCGATCGGGGTGGGAAGCAGGGCTGCATCAACTTTCTCAAAAAATACCATGCGCATGGTTTCCCAGTAATTAGTCGTGTCTACACGTGTAATACTGCCGTCTTCGACCAAGGGATCCAACCCGACCCACTTGGCACCTTCTTGTCCCGCAACGGTAAGGCCCTTGAGAGAGCTCGGACCAGTGTATTCAATTGGATCAGTGGGAGAGGAAATTATACTATTGCTGTCCTCCATATACCCTTTAGTCCAAAAGTATTTCGTTTGATTGGTATCACCAAACCAGGTCGGATTGACCCAGGGTATAACAACCTTTGGGTCTTGCCTCAGGCGGTTATTGAGCTCTAATCTTGGTAACTGGGTTACCTCAAATTTATAGCGCCCGTCAGAGCGTTTACTCAACACGTCCGCAAGTTCATAAGTAAGGCCAAGCCTTGCGTCTGTGTTGACAATAAAAGGTTCGCCAATGTGGTAGGTCAGGAAGGGAATTGTCTGCTGTATTGCTGGTTGTTGGGTCGGTGGCTCTTCTGCCCGTATATCTGAAGCAAACAAAGATGAAATAAGAACAAGTGCATAAGCACATAGAACGCTAAGGAACCCCGTCCTATCGTATATAAGCTTGATAATCATCGTTGAAAGGCCTCACCTTTCGAATTTATATCAACACTTCGAACGTTTTCTTGCCAGTAATTATACACAACCAGAATTAAAGAAGTCATAAACTGGGTTTAATGGGAAAAATCAGATTTTCGACAAGCTTTGGAAAAGCCGATGGGGTAGTGTTCGGGAATAATATCGTCGCAGGGTTCCGCGTTATCGGGATTTACGGGCTCTTGGGAATAGTGAAGCATTTTCAAATAGGAATTATAAAGCCATGAATAACAAATCAGAAATCAGAAAAACGAGCGGTCGTGGACGACGGTTTGACAGCATATTGGATACAGTGGGCGATACACCTTGTATTCGGATCAATAATCTTGCGCCAGAGGGCGTGCAGATTTATGTCAAAGCCGAGTTCTTTAACCCGGCCAGCTCGGTCAAGGATCGCCTTGCGCTGAATATTATCGAAGCAGCCGAACGCGATGGAAGCCTGAAACCCGGACAGACCGTGGTCGAAGCCACAAGTGGTAATACCGGGATCGGCCTAGCGATGGTGTGCGCGCAAAAAGGCTATCCCCTTGTTGTGACTATGGCGGACAGTTTTTCCATCGAACGCCGTAAGCTGATGCGTGTTTTTGGCGCGAAAGTCGTCTTGACGCCACGGGCGGAAAAAGGCTTTGGCATGTATAAAAAAGCCGTTGAACTGGCCGAAGCTAACGGTTGGTTTTTGGCGCGTCAGTTCGAGACCGATGCCAATGCAGACATCCACGAAAGCACCACGGCACAAGAAATTATGGCTGATTTTAAGGGCGAAAGACTGGATTACTTTGTCAGCGGTTATGGTACTGGCGGAACCATCACAGGTGTTGCCCGTGTCTTACGTAAAAAACGGCCAGACACCAAAATCATCATGACGGAGCCTGCCAATGCGCAATTGATTGGCAGCGGCCAACCGCAAGAACGCGGTGCGCATCAATCTCCAGCAGTAAGCCACAGCGCGTTTGAACCTCACCCAATCCAAGGCTGGACCCCCGATTTTATCCCCTACGTGTTACAGGAAACCCTGGACAACAAGGGCTATGATGAGCTCATGCCGATTACTGGACCAGACAGCATAGCCTGGGCGCAAAAGCTCGCCCAAAAAGAAGGAATTTTGACCGGAATTTCTGGTGGTGCAACCTTTGGCACGGCTATGGCCGTTGCGCAAAATGCAGCACCGGGCTCGGTTATCCTCTGCATGCTCCCTGATACTGGGGAGCGCTACATGACAACCCCAATGTTCGAGAGCATCCTCGACGACATGGACGCAGAAGAAACCGCCCTTTCCAAGTCAACTCCGGGCTTTCAAATGAGCTAATACTTCCACGGCACAGCGCTTTTTGTAAAGGCGCTGTGCAAGTTGGCTGCCTCATTGTTGTGTTGGGGATAATTGCTTGAAAATGCGATGATTTAAATTGTGACTGAAAGCGAAAGAAGCATGTGAGAAGAGACAAAGACGGGACAATGATCATCCCACACAGAGATTATCAAGCATGGGCTAAGCTTACTTTGTTCTTGATAGATCGGTGTTCTTTTCCTTATGGTTGCAATAGGTAAAAAGATGAGGCTGCCAGTACTTGTGTAAGGATTGACTTAATTTACCAAAATAGGGGGAGGGAATGAGAAAACAAATCATATCAAGAAGCATCATCGGGCTTTGTGTTTCATTCACGCTATTTGCATTCATTCATAGTGGACAAGCGGGAGACATTCCCGGGAATGCAAAGGTTAATACCGGAGGGCTCAAAGATAATGGAGCTTTTTCAGGATATGTTGGGCAAAACCGCTGTAAAGGGCCCAAATTACTGCCTATAACAGGCAAGGTAAACCAGGATGGAACCGTTACTGGCACAGTACATACCGCAAAAAGAAATAACCCTCCGGAAAAATCGAACATCGCCTTACAATACTCTTTTACTGTACGGGATGATGGTTCATTTGGAGGTTCTTCGGGGGATGAAAATCGGTTTTGGCTGCGTTATCACTCCACTGGAGCACCTAAATATCAATGGATAAGCGGTATTACTTGGGAGGATAAAGTTCTTGTCAAAATTCGCTATGGCTCGCCTGGAATCTCAAAATCTTTCTGTAATGCAAGTGGTGTTTTTACTCTCGATACTGCAGCGGTGGATCGGGCAAAAATTGTAAACGTTCTTGCTAAAAATCCTGATCTTTGTAAAGGCGATAAATCTGCCATTACCAGCCGCGTAAAAGATCAACTGGGCTCTGTAGTCAAAAAGCTAGAGAAAGCTGGAGAAATCCAAAAGGGTGTTAATCACAAATTCTCAGCCTTAAATGCTGTGCGAAAACATTGCACAGAGAGTTAGTCCCATATCATAATATCAAAACCTATTCATTGATATATCTTTGGTTTCCAAGAGCGAACTTCATCTATGGCGTTGTTTGATTTTACACTAAATTTTTTTGAGGATATTGATCTCTTTTCTGATCAGGGCGAGCCTGTATTACATTGGTTTGGGCTTACAGATGCCTATTACCATGTGAATGTCGGCGATGAGCAACTTTTCCGTTATACTCCTGAAATTGAAGAGTATTGGTGTAAAGAGTATCCAGACAATAAACGGACAAGCCCATTTGTCGATTATAATGTCATCCGTTTGTATGAGGATCTACTCGAGATCCTGCCAACTATTCTTCAACCTCTTCCTGATGAAATTCATACCTTTGTTTCGACAAGAGACGCACAGGATCAATGGTTTGGAGCACTCAGGAATAAATTCGACCTTATTATCGATGCTTCTGAAGACGTTACAGAAGAAGGTGAAGACGAAAGTTTTGATGACCTTGAAGATGTTTTTTGGGATGCAACCGGATGGTGGGGCGATCGACAGCTCCCGACAAACCACTTACAAATGGGGCCTGATATTTGGATTTGGCGTTATCAAGATGATGTTTATATCCGATGGAATTGTGATGAAAAATCTGAGAATGGCATCCCCTTTTGGACAGCGGATAAGGGAGAATTCAAACTTTCCTTCGATGATTTTTTGATAGAAGTTTACGACTTTCACGACCGACTGATGTCGGGCATGGCTGAGCGCATTGAGCAACTCAAAATCAGTAATCCTATACCTCATATCAGAATGGATCTGGAGAGCGTCACCCGTGAACATGAAATTCGAAAGAAGTCCCTAGAGGAAGCTTTAGTTAAAACTCCTGTGAATAAGGATTGGGATGCTGTGATGCAGGCTTATATAGATTTTAAGGCTCTGAATGTGGGAGAGATTATCAGAAAGTAAGCAGAACCAGAAAAGTAAACTCCGACCATTCTCTAATCGGATCTCGAAGTAACAATGTTATCCAAGTCATTGATAATCGATAAATAACAGTCTTGGTTTCTCGGTACACGATCAATTAAGTCTGCTAAGAAGTTCTTGATGTGCCCTCTCAGGGTTTCAATGAGATCGACCTTATCGACAATGACCTTCTTTGTTTCGATGCACTTCACAGAGACAAGAACTCTGTTATCGTATTTTTGCGTGAATTTCAGCTTAATTGGCTGATCGGGGAAGTTGGTTGAAAAGTCCTTGCCCTTTGATAGGTCGTCTAAGCCCTGGGCTATAAAGGCCAAGAGACAATCTATATCATCCCACATTTCCACGGTGATAAGCTTTACGCCGTCAATGGTGAGCTCAATAGCTCCATCGATATAATCAGGGTCTTTGATTTGCCGGCAAAGTAATCAAAGCGATAGAAGTCATCTCCATCCTTTAAATAGGTATCAATCTCTATTTCGCTTTGTGGGTATTTTCCTGAATTCATTGGTGGACTATCCGGTTACTCAAATGCTTTTATTTGTTTGAGAGTGTCCTCATGTTTTTGTTTTTCTTTGCGGATCGTAAAATAGATCCAGAAAAGGTCGATGATCAGCCAGGTAATTTGGATGAGAAGTAAAAAGCCAATAATAAAGAAAATGCTTTCCATATAGGTTTCATTGTCTGGAATATCACTTTCAGGGTAGTGCTGTGCTATGTAGTAAATCGCATAAGCGAAAAAAATAAAATTTACTCCGAGAATTAGAAACTGAACAATCCCCGATCTAATCGCGTTGAGATAAAAGCGATGTACACCAAAGAGGCCTGTTAATAGCCAAAACGTGTAAGCTAGGGTAATTGATTTTTTATTGTAGTTGCTTGAAAGTGAGTGCATTTTTGATTTTCTTGAATGGTCACGATAAAAATAGGGTATTTTGAAGAGGGTAGTTGGTTGATACGACCTATGAAAGAAGAACTTTCGAAACCTCTTCGCATGTTGAAACACCTTAATGCATTACATACGGGAAACACGGTTTGAGAGAATTGGGGATAGTGATCGTGCTTAACGGAGCTTCTAGCTCTGGCAAATCCACACTCGCTAAAGAGTTACAACTGTATACGAAGGAAATATATCTTCATTGTACTCTCGATATGTTTTGGAACATGACACCTCCGTCTGTTAGTGCCAATTCCATTAACTTTCCACGTCTTAAATGTGCAATGGCTCAATCCGTAATCGCATTGGCAAGCACGGGGCATAATGTGATTGTTGATATTGTGCTTGGCGGGTCTGAACCAGACGCAGAATTTATCCGCACCCTTAGCAAAATAGATCACACAATGATAAGAGTTGATTGTGCTTTGGCGGAATTGGAAAGACGAGAGATCGAGCGTGGAAATCGCAAAATTGGATTAGCCAAATCCCAGTTCGATATTGTACACAGAGATATACTCTACGACATGGAGATTGATACCACGGTCAATTCACCTCAAGCGTGTGCGCAAATGATAGTGGACTTTTTATCTGGCATGGGTGATCTCAGAAACTAAACAAGATCAGTTATTAGGATACGTTCAAATTTATTGCTCGAACAGTTTAGCAATAGATCCAAATCCCTCACCCCGCCACCTGATCCAACAACCAGTCTTTCAGCGCTTTACTCGCCTTGCTCAGGGGGCGGTTTTTGGGGTGGACGAGGTAGTAGCTTTTGCGCGAGGACAGGCGCAAATCAAAAGGCTCTATCAGCTCTCCGTTTTGTGCTTCGGGGCAGGTTAGGATTTCATTGCTCAGGGTTAGGCCCTGGCCGCGGCGGGCGGCGTCGATGGCGAGCAGGGCTTGGTCGAAGTGCATGCGGGGGATGGCATCGCGTTTGACCTCGGGCAGGGTGGTGAACTGTTCCAACCATTCTTCCCAATGGTGGTGCATGCTGGTGTTGAGCAGGGTGGCACCGGCGACATCTTCTGGTTTGTTTAGCGGGTGTTTTTTCAAATAATTAGGTGAGCAGAACAACCGCACTTCATCCGCGTACATCAGCTGGCTTTCAAGGCTCGGATCATGGCCATCGTAATGACGAATGGCGAGGTCTGCGGGCTCGTGATGGAAATCCACAGGAACCAGGGTGGCGTTGATATGAACCTCTATATTGGGATGCTGGCTGACAAAATCTGACAACCGTGGGCCGAGCCATTTGGCAGCCAGTGTTGGCGACAGTGAAAGCTGCACGGTATTTGAGTTCTGGTCTTTGTAATTGGTGCTGGCTTGGGAAATCTGTTCAAGCGCGGGGGCAATGGCGGCGTAATAACCCATGGCTTGATCTGTGACCTGAAGCTGGCGCACCTGACGTATAAACAGGGGATAACCCAACCACTGTTCCAGTTTTTGCACCTGTTGAGATATCGCACCCGGCGTAATGGCAAGCTCTCGTGCCGCTTCTTTAAAAGACGCATGGCGCACGGAAGCCTCAAAAGCGACCAGAGCACGTAAGGGGGGCATAGTCTTGCGCATATCACTCCGTGTTTATTTAATTGTCGAATTATCTGATAGTTTCGAGACTAACGCGCGGGATCAAAAACAACAAATAAAATAGTTTTTCTATTTTATTTACGAGATTAAATCGTTTGTGAAAAAGAGAGGAGAGGCATACATCCTACAAGCTTATCAACACCGGAGCTTGCCATGTCCATCGCATCAGTAAAGTCATCTAAGTTCTTTCATAGCAGTACATTTTTGATTGTGACAGCCTGTTTACTTCTGATGTTCTCTTTTGGATATCGCTCTGGTTTTGGGCTGTTTCTCTCACCTATAAGCGAGGACAATGGCTGGTCGCGTGATATCATGTCTTTTTCTCTCGCATTACAAAATCTGGTCTGGGGTGTGGTTGCTGTGTTTGCCGGTGGACTGGCGGATCGCTTTGGTAATGTGCGCGTAGTCCTTAGCGGTGTGGTGCTCTATAGCCTTGGCATGTATCTGATGTCTGTCACCGACAGCATCTGGATGCTGCACACATCTGCGGGACTGATCGTTGGCTCAGGCATAGCGGGTACGGCCTATGGTATCGTCCTGCCGGCCATGGCGCGTGCAGTGGGTGAAGAACGCAGGCAGTGGGCTCTTGGCCTCGGTACAGCTGCGGGCTCCATGGGACAGTTTCTCGTGGTGCCGATTTCGTTTCAGTTGATGGATAGTTATGGCTGGGTTATGGCGCTGCAGATCATGGCAGCATCCGGTATCATCATGGCATTACTAGCAATCCCTCTGGCCCCTTATTCCGGCGCGCAGGATACCTCTGCCAAAGGGCCCGCTCAGGGTGTCGGCGATGCTCTGAAGGAAGCTTTGCGCCATCGCTCGTTCCTGCTTTTGGTTGGCGGCTTTTACGTTTGCGGGTTCCAGCTCGCCTTTGTCACCGTGCACATGCCTGCCTATCTGGTCGATCTCGGTTTCGGGCCAGAGGTCGGGGCCTGGGCCATCGCTCTCATTGGTTTATGTAACGTAGCCGGGTCCTATCTTTCGGGCTATCTCTCTGGCCGTTTTCCCAAACGCGAGGCGCTGGTGGTGATCTATGTTGCGCGGGCTGTCGCAACCACGGTTTTCCTGTTGTTACCGATTACTCTGACGTCGGTGCTGATTTTTAGTGCGGTGCTCGGTTTCTTCTGGCTCGCCACGGTGCCGCCAACTTCCGGTCTGGTCGCGGTTATGTTCGGCACCCGCTATATGGCCATGCTCTACGGCATTGTCTTCCTCGGCCACCAACTCGGCAGCTTCACCGGTGTCTGGCTCGGCGGCTATCTCTATGAAAGCACAGGCTCCTACGATCCAGTCTGGTGGATCTCCGTCCTGCTCGCCCTCTTGGCCGCACTCGCTCACTGGCCGATCAAAGAGCGCCCGGTTGCCCGGTTGCAGGGAGCTTAGGGTGCGGGGATTATCGGAAGGGAACTTCCCTTCCGGGCCAGCCCATGCTTGTGTTCTTGACTTCATCTTACGCAGTTGCGTAGTGTTTTTACATTAAGGGAAGGTTACTATTTCAGGAAGGCAGTGCGGCTGAGAATTAAAGGGCTGGAGAACCAAAGAATATGAAGAATTATCAGTCCTATATCATCTGCACGAGCCCCCGAAGCGGTAGCACTTTGCTTTGCAAACTCCTGGCTGTAACGGGAAAGTCCGGGAACCCGGAATCCTATTTCCACAATCCTTCAATTTCTGATTGGTTGAGTAATTTGGATTTGTCACCCAAACACTCTGGCCGAGAATGCTACGTACTGAATGCCATAATGGATGCGGTACGCGAGCGGGGTACTGGTAATACGGGTATGTTTGGCCTACGTTTGCAGAGGAAAAGCTTCGACTTTCTCATCGAAAAAATAGGCGTTCTGCACCCAGGGCTTTCAAGTGACGCAAAACGGTTTCAAGCTGTTTTCGGAAATACGCTTTTCATTTATCTTACGCGTGATAACAAGCTCGAACAGGCTATCTCATTTGTTAAGGCAACACAGTCAGGGCTTTGGCACAGGGCTCCTGATGGAACAGAATTGGAGCGCCTCTCAGCTCCGAAAGAGCTTGTTTACGACGCAGATGAAATCGCACGCCATCTTGTGGGATTGACCGCCCTTGATAATGATTGGGAAGACTGGTTCGCTGGAGAGAAGATAGACCGAATGTGCGTATCCTATACCGAACTTTCGGACGATCCCAAAGAAGTGCTGGCCCGAATATTGGATCGACTAGGAGTTGGTCGGGAAGTCGCGAAGGGAATTCGCCCGGCAGTGGCTAAGCTTGCAGATGCGACCAATCAAAATTGGATGAAACGCTTTCTCGCTGAAAGAGGAGACGTAATAGGCTTTCAAACCTAAAGGCTAGCTGCTCTTAAGCAAATATGCCAAGTCGTCATACTCTGTTGCTAATAGCAGGTAAGCATCGTGCCAACCATTTGAGATGGCAATTTCTTGGATTGGACCTGTAGCTATAAATAGAATTGTTGCATATTCTGGGAGAAGGTTACCTTCTGGCTTTAGCACGTGAGAAATTGTCTCATTAACAAGGCCCGTGATCTCGATAGGGTCTTCATCTGGCCAACCTTGAACGGTCGATCTCGATAACAACTCTTTTGTTGTTGCTAAAATTGTTATGAGCTTTTGCCTATCTGACAAGCGATCTTCTGGTGCTTTAAAGCCGAGCCAACCCATGCTGAATACCTATTAAAATCAACTTAATTATCTGAATAATCATAACTTTTGCGAGTATGTTATTCAAGCAGGGAAGAAGTTGGGCTTTGAAATGTCCCTAGTTATTATTTTTTTGTAACTCCTGGTGGTGTAGCGTGATCCTTGACACCTCTATGTCTCTATCGCAGAGTTTTAAACTGGTTGGGTAAGGATTTGTGCAAACTTAGGGCGTTGTTTGGCCCTCTTAGTCCTCTCTCGGTTAAAACTTGAAATTGAAAGTGCTAGAATTCTAGGTTGATTATTGTGATGAAATGATTTGTCACCTCACTCTCGCCTATCAAATTTATACTGCGAAAAAGCTGCTTATAAAAAGAGTACTGAGACCTTGGATGCTTGACGTTACCTTTAGAACAACTGCGGTCGAATTGGCCTATAAATATTGGCTGGGAAAATGTCCGCCTGACAAAAACTCGGGCCAAATTTCCGGCCAAATTTCGGGCCAAATTCCCAGACATATACCGGGCCGTGTCCATATTGATCCCATGGAAATGGTGGCGTTTTTGCCAAATATCTTATTATTGGATGTGCAAAGAGAGCCTTTGGATTTTCGGTTCCGTCTGGTGGGCACCAGTGTGATCCCTCTGCTTAACCGAGATTATACTGGGGAATGGATGAGCAATATTTCTAACCTGAAGGCCCCGGGAAAAGTTTGGACAAATTGCAGTTCTGCGGTTGAGTTTGCCGAGCCCGTTTATGCCTTTACGCCCTACACTGGACCGAAAAGAGGTATTATTGATGTGGAGGATCTCATCCTTCCGATGGCCGCAGATGGCAGCACTGTCGATATGCTAATGATCATCTTGGCTGCCACGGGAAAGAAGCCTGGGCGCCGTGAATAGGAAGGTTTTTCCTTGTGTGGTTGGTATCGCATTTGCAGAACATGTTTGATCTGGTCCTTGTTGTTGGTGAATTTAGTATAGTTATCGAAACCGAGTGCTTCTAACTTGGCCTGGATTATGCCTTTATTGGAAACCACGATCCCTTCGACCAACCGAGCATCCTCGAGACTGCTAAAACTACGGTCATCCTCCTTGCGCTTGTATAGATAAATCACTTCATCAACCAAAGCACCGACCCACTTGTATTTATTATCTCGTTTCGGGGTACGGAAATAGGAAAAACCCACTGCATTAGGTTGGGCGTCCAGCACTTTGGTTGTCCGGGCCCCTGGATATACTCTGATTTCATGGCTTTCGCCCAACTCGGCCATCATGGCTTGGATGATTTCCGTCGAAAATCCGGTTAACTCTCCGTCCCTGGTGAAATTATAGGGCGCCCATTCCTCTGTAACGAACAATAAAGGCTCGGCGGCACGGATCGAGTTGGATGCAAGCAGGCATAACAGGCTCACTATAAACAAAAATGCTTTCATATCATGTTCGGTTCCTAAATCCAGGAATAATTATATCACCGATTGAGCACGGTAAGATAACTGCTTTTAGGATCAATATCTTAGGTAGAAAATTTCATTGGTGCAGGAGGAGGCGGTTGTTGGAGATTATGTGTAAATGATCTATGATATGTTTACCAAGAGCCAGTATCCCTGCCGATGTGGCGATAACTGTGGCCCTCAGTTGCCTGTACAATTTAAAGGATTTAAACTCCTTATACGTTCAAATGAAATGAGCTGGATCCGCGGATGAAATGACCTTGTTGCGCAGATAGGATGACATTTGATGTTTGAGGGTCTTTGTCCTTGATATTATGCCTCTTACTTTTGATTTTTGCAGTGGAGCGGAATACAAACTCTCTTGACAGAATGTTGATTAAAAATATATATAGTTAGTTAAGCGAACTAATTGAATTGAACTGATGTCTTTACCCCGATCCCTTGAACGGCTTCACCGACAGCTTACCGACCTTTGGTCGGATACGTCTGATCGGCCTTGTGAATTGACACATAGTGAGTATGGCTATTTGCGTGCTATTGAACGGTTGGATGGGGAGCAACTGGCCCGGGCTGCGGGTGAATTTGTTCCTGAAGTTGTTCATGCTGGTAAGCCGGGTGGTAACGCGAGGGGGAAATTAAGTATTCCCAAACTTGGTGATCCCCACATTAGTGATCCAAATTCTGGTGATATAGGCCACCATCTTCAGGATCTTGTCGCGTTGCTAAAGGTGCGTAAGGCCTCGGCAAGTGTGGCGATTGCCAAGTTGGAAAAGCGCGGGTTGATATGTCGTTTTGCTTGTCAGTACGACGCCCGAGCTCAACACATTGTTCTCACAGATAAAGGAAAAGAAAGCCTGCGAGCGGAAGAGGTGGTCTATGAGGCCGCGACCGCACGAATTGAAAATCTTCTTACGCCGGAAGAGCTGAGCGCGTTGAAAAGCTGTCTTTCTAAAATCGACAAGGCGTTTTAAGACACCAGAATTTAAAGCAACGGGTACTTAGGGCGCGGGTATTTAAGGTTCTGGTATTGTAGCTTTGGTTTTATGGTTTCACGCCCATAAAGTAACCCCATGACAAGCTTGAAAATCTAAGTCCTTCAAAGCTTAATGTTAAACGCAACATTTGATCAGGAGAGGACTCTTTAAGAGTAAAAATTTTTTAAACTTTATAGTTAGTTAGTCTGACTTCTTAGTAAGAGAAAGAAAATCAATGAACGAAAATTTACAGCAACACAACGATGAACCGACAGATAATCACATTTGGAATGAGGAAGTCGCCACCACTTATGTAGAAAAATATGGCGAGCACCCGATAAACCACCTGACTGCTGAGCGGGCGGGACTTTCACCGGATGATTACTTGCTTGATATCGGCTGTGGCAGTGGCTCGGCCTTGCGGGCTGCAGCAACCATTGTGACCCATGGTGAGCTTATCGGTGTCGATCCAACCCCGGCGATGGTGCGGATTTCCCAAACCGAAAGCGCCGATCATCCTGGGTTTGGACGCATGCGTTTTCTCCTCGGCGGGGCAGAGGCTTTGCCGCTACCAGACAACAGGGTAACGGTTTGTTGGGCGATTAATTCCCTGCACCACTGGCAGGATATTGCTCAAGGTTTGGCGGAAGCCCGCAGGGTGATTGTACCAAACGGTCGGTTTATTGTTGTGGAGGAAATATTCCCCGAAGGTCACGGGTTTGAGGCTGATGAGGTGAAGATGCACCTGAGCTCGGCTGGTTTTGAGGTTGAGGGTGCCAGCATCCAAGAGACGGATGATGCTCAATTCAATGTCTTAGTCGCACGCAACGTAGTCGAACACAACGTAAAGGAGGACTAAAAATGGATCTGACAACAACACTTATCGGATTTTCCTTTTACATCCTGATTTGGGAAAAGTTGCCGGAATGGGGCACCTGGTTTAATGCTCTTCTAAAATGGTTGCCCAGACCGATTCAGGCGCTCTATGAGCAGTGGCGTTGTCCCTATTGTGTTGGGTTCTGGATGGCATTGGCACTCCATGCTGCGACGGGGCTCTGGACCCTTCCGGTGTTGGAAAACCTGCCTTTGTTTTGGGGCGCATTAGGTCCTGTGATCGGCTGGTTTTTGGATGCCTTGGCAACGGGGATCCTGATCTTGATTTGTAAACTGTCCCTTGACGCAATTGGCCTTCCGGCCATGAAAGCCTATATGATGAAAGCCGAGTTCAAAAAGGACATGGCCGCTAAATCCAAAGAGTAGTTCTAAAGCTTAATGGAAACGGACACGCCGAGGAGTGACGTATGGTATGCTCGGTGTGTTTGTATAAATCTTTGAACCAAGAATGCTTTTGTTGTGTATGAAGCTATCGCGAGGAAGTTTTTACGGTAATGTCAGAGACAGTTAACGGGTCTGGAAACGACGGCCCTATAAATACAATCTCCTCGTGTGCGTTTAGCACGCCTAGACTTCAGGTTAAGGCGTGGAATACTGCGCCTTCGAGCCTTACAAGCTTGGAAGCGGAGCTATCTGAGTTGCTGATCCCGGCTGTGACGGCGTTTTTACCAGAACCGTTGCGGCTAGCCAAAGGCGTAGACCCGATTGCCGGGTGGATCGCTGCGCGTAACAGTGAAAGCGACGTGTTTACCGTTCGCGATAAATCAACTCACGCATTGTTTGGGTTGCTTATTCTTGCTGCGTCTTTTGAGCCAGGTTATCCCTTGGAAATAAGGCTTGGTTATCTACTTGCTGAACAGACCTGGGGCAAGGGCATCGCGACCGAATTGGTCAAGGGGTTGGTGTTGTGGTGCAGGGAAAACTATCTTTCGGGTCATTTGCTCGGGGGCGTCGAAAAGGGGAACCCAGCCTCGGCCGCTGTACTGATCAAGGCAGGTTTCAAAAGATCGGACGTGCTATCTTCAGGTGACACAGATACTTTTGAATTACGTCTTTGCCCCTAAACTGGCCAAGCGTTTGCTCGAGATATGTTCGCGCTTGATCTGTGCGCGCCACAGGCGGAAGGAGCTTTCGACAAAATCCAGGTGGGCGAGGGCTGCGGCTTTGGCTTTTACGGGGTCACGATCCAAAATTGCGGCCCCGATCGCCTGGTGCTGATTGAGCAGTTTTTCGCCCGTACCATCGATGGAGCGCAGAAAATCTCGGCTGTAAAATACGCCCTTGCGTGTGAGTTCATAGATCGACGTCATGACGTGAACCAGTAAAACGTTATGGCTGGCATCTACGATGGCGGAATGAAAACCGATGTCGGCTTCTTTTGATACTTCGGTGTCGCCGTTTTCGTGGGCGTATTGGAGTTTGTTGAGGAAAAACTCGATGCGCTGTCGGTCGAGGCGGGTGGCGCGTTCTGCTGCCAACTGCGCGGCCAGACCTTCTTGTTCGCGGCGGTATTCCAGGTAATCAAAGAACACGGACTTATTGCGTGCGATCAGGTTTATCAGGGCCGGGGTCATGGCATCGTTCATCAGCGGCGCGATAAAAGAGCCTTCGCCGTGCCGGATCAAGATGAGTTGGTTTTCTTCCAATCTCTTGAGGGCTTCGCGCACCTTTGGCCGAGAGACTTCCATGACTTCTGCTATTTCGCGTTCGGACGGAAGTTTTGCCCCTTCTTTCAGGACCCCGGAAATGATCAGGTCTTCGATTTGCTGGGTTACGGAATCGACAACAGATCCGCTTTTAACAGGCTCAAAAAGGAATTCGTCAGATTGCATTTTTATCCATCCGGGTCGTGAATAACACCATAGTGGTAAATTTTATTTCCCAGTGCAAGTTTTGAAATTTGAAGTCAGATTTTGAACCGGATCAATTATCTGAAACTGCACACAAGACACTCTTAAATAACAAAAAGATGAATCAAAAAATTACGATCAGGATTGGGAAGAGGTGTGTTCCTTTCCTTATTATCCTGGTTAAAAGTGCCTTGTATTATAAGGCTTGGTGCAGAAAATTGTTGATATTTTTAGAGGTAAAGTTTATTTACCATTATGCGATTTGTTCAGGGAGGCGGCATGTGAATGTTGTTTTTGAAACGGTCGTTAACAAAAACAATGGAGAATAAAATGAAACAATCTCTTCTAAGTATTGCAGTCGCCGCATCAATGTTAACGGCACCGATTGCCGCAACAACGGCACTTGCCAAAGACAAGCTTTTACTCAAAACCCCGATTGCTTTTTCGACGGCGTTACCTGGTCTGGGAAGTCCGATTCCACGGGTTGCAGAGCAGCTCAGTACACTGTCTGGTGGTACACTGAAGATGAAAGTGTACGAGCCGGGTAAGTTGGTTCCAGCCTTCGAAATTCTCGATGCTGTGTCCTCAGGGAAAATTAATTCCGGGTATGCGACCGCCGGTTATTGGGCGGGTAAAATCCCTGCATCATCCTTGTTTTCTGCGGTTCCTTTTGGGCCTGAAGCGGGTGAGTATATGGCATGGTTGTACTATGGCAACGGCATGAACCTCTATCAGGAAATGTACGATCAAGCAGGCTATAACGTAACCGTTCGCCCTTGTGCTGTGATTGCGCCGGAAACTTCTGGCTGGTTTAAAAAAGAGATCAATACAGTCGAAGATCTCGCTGGATTGAAAATGCGTTTCTTTGGTCTGGGTGGCAAGGTCATGCAGAAGCTAGGCGTTGCGACATCTCTACTTCCCGGTGGCGAAATTTATCCGGCACTTGAAAAAGGTGCGATTGATGCGACAGAGTTTTCCATGCCCGCAATCGATGCCCGTCTCGGCTTCCACAAACTGGTAAAGTATAATTACTTCCCAGGTTGGCACCAGCAGGCAACCGTGTTCGAGCTCCTGATTAACAAAGATGTTTGGAACGGGATGAGCGATCAGCACAAAGCAATCGTTGAAACAACCTGTAAAGCTTCTATGGCTGACAGTTTTGCCGAAGGTGAAGCCATTCAACACGCAGCTCTAATCGACAACGTTGAAAACAACGGTGTGATTATGAAACAGTGGTCTCCTGAAATGCTGGAAACTTTCCGCACCACCTGGAACGGTGTTGCTAAGGAAGAAGCTGCCAATGACCCGTTCTTTGCCAAGGTTTTTGCTGATCTTACGGAGTTCCGCGATGGTTATTCTATCTGGAAAGAAAACGCGTTTCTTCCTAGAAAATAAAATCAAAACTATGAACGAAGATAAGACCTAAACTTTAGGTCAAAGAGGTTAAGGGTCTATACCCTAAGTCAGGGGCGGTATCACTCCCAACCGCACCCTGACTTATCCCTCTTTACTGCTGCGAAGATATTGAAAAAGAGGTCGAAAAGACCTGATCCTTAAGAACTATAATTGATGCCTTAAAGGGGTGGTCAACGATAGTGCGCAGGCTTTTAAAGAACAGGCAGGTAAGTATGTCCAGCAACAGTTTTGAAGCATCTAAACCCATTTCTGACCCCAAATTTGATCCGGCTCTAGATCCCGGATTAGATCCAGTCGAGACCTATGAAGCTCTGATAGAGCACGAGGACAGCGATAGACAAGGTTTTGCTGTTGTTCTGGATCGCTTCGTCAAAACCACTGGGCATGTGGTGATGTGGGCCAATGTTCTGCTGGTCCTTGCCATCGTTTTTCAAGTCAGTATGCGTTATCTCTTTAATCAAAATTACCCGAAACTGGATGAGATCCAGTGGCACTTCTATGGCTTGGTGACCATGATCGGTATTTCCTATGCGCTGGTGACCGACAGTCATGTTCGGGTTGATCTCCTGCACATGCAGCTTAGCCGTCGTGCCCAACGCTTTATCGAAATCGTTGGTATTTTAATTCTGCTTTGCCCCTTTATCTATTTGATGATTGATCAGGGTTACGACTATTTTTTTGAAAGCCTGCGGGTCAATGAACGTTCGAGCAGCCCGACCGGATTACCGGCACGCTGGGCATTAAAAGCCGTTATACCGTTAAGCTTTACGCTGCTTGGTATTGCTGCCTTGGCGCGCTTAATCCACGATGCCCACGCCCTGTTTGTTGCGGACAATAATGAACGACAGGGTGCTGGCCTTAAGCTAATTTTTTGGGCCTTGGCTGCGTTCGCACTTGTTACTTTTGGTCTTTCCTTTTTGGTTGAAAGCACCGAAGAAAAACTCGTTGTCATGATGTTTATGGGCTTCATTGCCTTATTGTTTACGGGCTATCCCGTGGCCTGGGTGCTGGCGGGTGTGGGTGTTGCTTTTTGTGGACTGGCCTATCTGTTTGATAACGATCTTATGTTGTGGACCGGGCTTGAAGGTACTTTAACCGGGCTCGATTATCTCACATTAGGGGCGACGATCAACCGGGTGTACGCCACCATGTCAAACCCGGTGCTGGTCGCGCTGCCGATGTTTATCTTTATGGGGTTGATGCTGGATGAAAGTGGTGTCGCCGAACGTTTGATGACATCCATGCAAAAACTGTTTGGTACCGTGCGCGGTGGTCTTGCCATTACCGTGACCCTGATCGGCATTATTCTCGCTGCTTCAACGGGGATCATCGGGGCGTCAGTGGTGTTGCTTGGGGTGATGTCCTTGCCGTCGATGATGCAGCAGAAATACTCCAAACCCTTGGCAACTGGGGTGGTGGCAGCATCGGGCACGCTTGGGATATTGATCCCGCCGTCAATTATGTTGGTGATCATGGCCGATCAGATGGCTTTGTCGGTTGGCGATCTCTTTATGGCGGCAGTATTCCCCGGCGTGATTATCGGTGGGCTCTATTTGCTCTATATCTTCGTTATCTCATATATCAAACGCGATGTCGCACCTGTACCCGAAGGCGCAGTTGCCCCGGATTGGGTTGCTGTAAAGGATGTATTGGTTGCGGTGCTACCAACCTTTGGTTTGATCTTTGCGGTACTGGGATCAATCTTCGCGGGGATTACCACGCCGACAGAAGCTTCGGGCGTTGGCGCACTTGGTGCAACTCTACTGGCACTGGGTTATCGCAAACTTACCCTGCAAAAACTCTTCAATGTGCTGAAATCGACTTTCAATACCACGGCCTATATCTTTGCAATCTTCCTTGGCGCGACGGTGTTCTCTTATGTATTGCGCGAACTCGGTGGTGATGAATTGATCGAAAGCCTTGTGGCCTCTACCGGGTACGGCGCGTATGGTACGATTATCTTTATTCTCTTTATTGTGTTCCTGCTTGGCTTTGTGCTTGATTGGATTGAGATTACTCTAATCGTTCTCCCATTGATGCGACCGATCGTAAACGGACTTGGCCTTGATATCCCGGGATTTGATGTCATTGATGAACCGACCTTGATCTGGTTCGTCATATTGGTGGCTGTCACGTTACAGACCTCATTCTTGACCCCTCCGGTTGGTTTTGCGTTGTTTTATCTCAAAGGGGTGTGCCCGCCAGAAATTAAGCTCAGGGACATCTATCGTGGTATTATTCCTTTTGTATTGTTGCAGCTCACGGGCTTGGCTTTGGTGTTCTTGTGGCCCGCACTTGCGACGTGGTTGCCCTCGATTGCTTACTAGGCAGTCGCTTATTAGGATCTCGTGATGACAAACCCAGAAGATCATACAGAAGGTCATGCCGATCTTATCCAAAGGTTTCGCAGCATTGTCGGGCGGCGTTATGTTTTAACCGATCCGAAAAAGACCGAGCGTTTTCGTAAGGGCTTTCGATCCGGTCAGGGTGAAGCCATCGCGGTGGTACGCCCGGGGACCCTATTGGAGCAATGGGAAGTCCTCGAGGCTTGCGTTGTCGCCGATAAGATTGTGATCATGCAAGCGGCCAATACCGGGCTGACTGAAGGCTCTACGCCTAAGGGAAGCTACGACCGGGATGTTGTCTTAATCAATACCAATCGAATGAAACATATCCAGGTGTTGGACGAAGGCAAACAGGTGATCAGCTTTCCCGGCTCGACCCTTTTTGATCTCGAGAAATTGCTAGCACCTTTAAAACGGTTACCCCATTCTGTGATTGGGTCGTCTTGTATTGGGGCGTCTATAGTCGGTGGCGTGTGCAATAATTCCGGTGGTTCCTTGATTGAGCGCGGGCCGTCTTATAGCGAGCTCTCTCTCTTTGCCCAGATCAGCAAAGACGGTCAGTTGGAGCTGGTCAATCATCTCGGGATTAAGTTGGGTGAGGGGCCAGAAGAAATTCTCAGTAATCTGGAGGCTGAAAACTACGACCCATCCGATATATTGCAGACCAATAACAAGGCTTCTGACAGTGAATACCACGAACGGGTCCGTGAAATAGATGCGGATACGCCTGCGCGTTTTAATGCGGATAAACGCAGGCTGTATGAGGCAAGTGGCTGTGCAGGAAAACTGGCGGTTTTTGCGGTGCGGCTGGATACCTATCCCCGCTATGACAGCGAACAGACCTTTTACATCGGCACCAATGATGCCAATGAGCTGACCGAGATCCGCAGATCTATTCTGGAGAACTTTGATAACCTCCCGGTGTCTGCCGAATACATGCATCAGGAAATTTATGATATTTCCGAGCGTTACGGCAAAGATACCCTGATGATGATCAATGCCTTGGGGGCGGATCGACTGCCGACCTTTTTTGCCCTCAAAGGCGCGATTGATGCCCGGTTGAACAAGGTCAAGTTCTTACCCAAGAACCTGACAGATATGTTTATGCAGGGCGTTGGGCGGTGCTGGCCCAATGTATTACCCAAGCGCATGCGCGTCTTTCGACAAAGGTTCGAACACCACCTGATTTTAAAAATGCGCGATCAGGGGGCAGATGAAGCAAAAGCTTTCTTAACGAAGTTTTTTGCCAATAAAAGCGGTGATTTTTTTGACTGCACCCCACACGAAGACAAAATTGCAGGGCTACATCGCTTTGTCGCTGCCGGGGCCGCGATCCGTTATCAGGCGGTACATGCGAATGAAGTTGAAGACATCCTCGCGCTCGATATCGCACTCAGACGAAATGACCGTAACTGGTTCGAAAAGCTGCCAAAAGATATTGAAGATAAGTTGGTTCACCGCCTCTATTACGGACACTTTATGTGCCACGTCCTGCACCAGGATTACATCGTTAAAAAGGGTGTAGATGTCGCCAAACTTAAAGCGGATATGCTGGCGATATTAGATCAGCGCGGCGCAGAGTACCCAGCCGAACACAACGTCGGTCACATCTACAAGGCAAAGCCTGACCTTGCCAACTTCTATAAATCCATCGACCCCACCAACAGCTTTAACCCCGGCCTAGGTAAAACCTCGCGTAACAAACATTACGGATAAAAGGTTATTACCGCGTTTTAATCCCCAAGCCAGATAATAGCCACGATAACATTTGGTGAACGAATGGTGGTTTCAGGTCTTGGCGTCAGGTGAGGTGGGCTCATACTTCTTTTGAAGGTGAGAAGATAATCGCTTCGCGTGTGGTTCTCATGTTTTGTGAAATGTAATTTTAATACATTCTTCCTGTTTTTATTGGGCTGCGTAAATGTGACCTCTTTTTAAGAGGGGGGATAGTTAGTTTATCAGCTATATTATTTATGGTTTCTGATTCGAATATTTTGTGCGTGAATCGGCATATAAAATTACACTTATGTCCCGTATAATGGTGAAATCTAACAAGAATTCACATATTTTAATTTTTTTTTGAAGATAGAGCTATTTGATAAAAACATATGTCCGCGTGTGCTATCTGTTTGATTTTTAACTTGTATATACTTGAGTGAAATAGTGTGCTTAACATTAATTTGGTTCATATGGTGCGGCGCAGCACACTTAATGCGATTGTTTTTTAATGACTCTTTAAGAAAATCACCGTAATTTTCCTACATCCGGTCTCCCGGGGAACCTAAAATGAACTGTTTTGTTTGGTGGTGTGTGGTTAGAGTTTAACGCAGTTCATCATGTCTAGAGTTTGGTCTTGATGATAATATTTGGGATGTGGAGACAGGATGCGAAATTGGATTAAGTCGTTTCGATTTTTGGACCTTGAAGTTTGATGGTTACAAGTGCGTTGGGTCTGATTGAGTGTGGTATCTGTTGAGTATGGTAATCGAGCGTGTGGTACGGGCCTAAAGTATAGGTGTCTGATTTCAACACTTCAAAGGCACTTCCTTAAGGGGGATCTAGCCAACGTGGAAACCGAATACGGATCAGGAGAAGTTCATCCTGATCAATTGTAATACCTGCAGCGTTTGTGCTGTGATGTAAGGCTGAGCAAGATTTCGGCGCGATAGTTAAGTGGGGTGATCGCGAGGATTTTAGTTTAGTGGAGTGTAGTTCTGCATTGCATGCGCGGGTATCGGGGTAAGTACAGATCGTAAGATGGCCCAGGTAGCGGCCTTGGTTTAGATGAACGCAGGTAATATCTGAGGGGGTATTTAGCGTTCTGCCTTTGAATTTTGTTGCGGGGTTTGATGGTTGGAATAGGATTGTGGGGCCTTTAAGTAGGTGCTGTCGGTAGGAGACGCCCATCCTTTTCTGAGTTATCGGGGGATATCATTAAACCCCCGCAACAAAAATTTCTGATAATCTTTCCTGATATTTTACAGAGTACATTTTAGAAATAGTTTGCCTTCTATAATCGAAGTCTTTTTATATTCAGTTCAATAACCTGTGATCTCTGTAATACCTTAATCTTCCCTGATATTTTCATCTGACAAAATTCGATATTTTTCTTTATCCAGATCATCATATTGAGAAGACCTGATCGTATAAATAAATGCTGCCAGAGCAATAGATCCCAGGATGAGTGAAATTGGGATCAGGTACAAAAGAGAACTCATTTTATTTCCCCAAACGTAATGCATTTATCATAACGATTAACGATGAAGTGGACATCAGAATAGCTGCGATCATAGGCGTTAATCCTCCCAGTAAAGCAATTGGTAAGGCAATCAGATTATATATCAATGAGAACGTCAGATTTTGCTTTATCAATTTACGTGCTTTTTTGGCTAAGGTTATAGCGGTTAGAGCAAGGACAAGACGATCTCCAACGAGGATGATATCAGCTGCCGATTGAGTGGCACAGGCCGCTGAAGACAAAGCCATTGAGCTATGGGCCGCGGCAAGGGATGGTGTGTCATTTAATCCATCCCCTATCATCAAAGTACGCTGACCGTTTTTTTCAATATCAGTAATAGAGGCAATTTTATCTTCGGGGCTTAGTTTGGCGTGCCAGTCAGAAATCCCAAGCTCCTTGGCTGCCAAGGCAACGGATGCTTTGCTATCACCGGATAGTAACGTAATGGGGAATCCTTGATCGGTGAGCCCCCTCAATAAAGCAGGTGCGTCGTCTCTCAGAGTATCTTGGAAGCGCAGGCATACTGCATCGCCGCTCGGCGGTTTGAACCACAAGGAAGGACCCTCGAGATCATCCTTTTGAGATACCCCGACAAACTCAGCAGAGCCCAGGCGCGTGCCATCAGTTGCCAAAAGTCCTTGCCCTGTAATTTCTGTACATCCCTTTTCGGCAGGCACGAGGTGTAATCTAGTCAACGCCTGGGTCAAAGGGTGCGTTGAATTTGCCGCCATTGCGCAGGCACGCTCGGCGATATCGGATTGTAAGTCTTGATCGAGCGATAATTGTGCCGTGGTAAGAGTTCCTGTTTTATCAAATATGACATGTTGTATCTCTGCCAAACGTTCTAACGCGCCTGCTGAACGCAGAATAACACCAGATCCCATCAGCAAATTAACGGCACGGACAACAACGGCAGGGGTGGCAAGACCCGCTGCACAAGGGCATGTCACGACCAACACGGCAACCGAGATTAACAATGACTCAGACAAGCTGGCATCAAGCACAAAAAACCACAGCAAGAACCCTAAAATAGCGCCGCCGATAACGACGGGGCCATAGGCACGGGCAAACTTATCTGCCAGTAATTGAGTGCGGCCTCGGTGTGCTTCTGCTTGTTCGGTCAAAGCAGCGATTTCTGCCAACCGGGACCCCGTACCAACAGAAGTAACAGCCATTTCAATGGCCACATCGACAATCTTGCTGCCTGCAACAAGCTGATATCCCTCACTGACTTCTTTTGGGATGCTTTCCCCGCTAATAATGCTTTCATCTACGAAAGCTGTGGTACTGCTTAAAATGCCGTCCGCAGGTATGGTTTCACCGGGACACACTAAAACCCGATCCCCTGTCACCAGATCTTCAGCCAGAATATTTTCGCGGGAGCCGTCAGGGTTTAACCTTACGGCCTTGCCCTGAAGTATAAGGCGTAAATTATCAGAAGCTGAGCTTGAACGTTTACGCATTCCTTGCTCAAGCACACGCCCGATCAACAAAAAGAAAATCAAAGAGATCGCAGCATCAAAATACACGTGTTCGGATTGCTGACCAAGCTCATAAAAGCTGGCGAGTAACGTTGTGATAATTGCCAATGCAATGGGGACATCCATTGACATTCTCATTGCCCGTAAAGCTTTAAAAGCGGGAAAAAAGAATACCGAACCGGCATAAACCACAGCTGGAGTTGCGATCGCTGCCGACAATAAGTTCATGAATTGGCGGGTGTTTTCACCCATATCAGTAACCATCCCGGCCCAAACCGAAAACGAGATCGCCATGACATTCATGGTTGCAAAGCCAGAAATTGCCATTGGTATCAACAAGCTTTTTTCTGCTGGCTGATCGTTGCTTTCAACAAAGGGGATCGCGGTATAGCCAACTTCAGATAGGTGAGCCAATATCTTTTCGGCAGTGTTTTTCGCTGGATCCCAGACAAACTTTAAACGCTTGGTACTTGCATTCGCGTGCGCGCGGACAACGCCATCGATTTTTAAAGCATGGCCCTCGACCTTAATTGCGCAGCCACCACAACTCATCTCGGCGACAGTACAGTTTAAACTGAACAGGCCGGGACCTTCATCTTGTTGAAATGCGTCTATGTGAGAGGCTTGCATCATTTATTGGATTATTCCCTCTTGGGCACTTATTTCTTGGCCCTCAAAGGCACGCATAGCCACAGATACGTGCCAATATTTATATCCAGCATAAGCCAAAAACAAAATGAATATGATGGCAAAGATCGAATTGCGATATTTGGTATCATCCATTTTTTGTGTTCCAGTTACTCACTTTCAGGGTTTCCCTTAATCGAGTTTCTATTCTTCGAGTTCATGACTTTGCCAATAAACATACAAGGCCAGTTTTCGTATGTCGGCTTTGGATAAACGGTTTTCCCACGAGGGCATAACACCCTTTCGACCGTGCCAGATGGTATCGGAAAGGGTTTGTGCATCCCCACCATAAATCCAGAAATTATCCGTTAGAATGGGGGCGCCGCTTTCAAGCCCGCCTTCGCCGCCATCCCCGTGACACCCAGAACAGTTCTCTTCGAATAACTCTGTGCCGGAAGCGAGCAGGGCTTCATCATGCGGCTGGCCTGAAATCGACTGAACATAAGCAACCAACTCCGAGATCTCTTCCTTGGTCAAAATCTCGTCACGACCAAAGGCGGTCATTTCTGCGTAGCGTTCTTCATCATGGCCAGAGTTGATGCCATATAAAATGGTGGCTTCAATCTCTTCTGGTAAATCAGACCAGAGCCAGGCCTCATCCTTGAGGTTTGGAAACTTGGTTTGTCCCTCTAGGTCGGCGCCATGACACGCCCCACAATTATCGGCAAACAAAACAGACGCACTGGTTTCATACTGCTTCCGAATGGCCGTGTTTTCAGCCAGTTCATCAATCGGCAAAGAAAAAAGCGTCGCTATGGAAACTTCACGTTCATTGGAACTGGATTGTAGTATGTCGATCACTTCTTCACGCGAAGAGTAACCCGTTAAGCCGCGTGTGAAGTCGGTTACATAAGGCCAGGCGGGGTAGAGCACCCAGTAACAAATAGAAAACAGAATTGTTAATTGGTACGACCATGTGACGACGCGGGGAATGGGGGTGTTAAGCTCTTTAATACCGTCCCACTCGTGGCCTGTTGTGTCCTGGCCACTTACTTTATCATGTTCTATTTGCATGGTTTGTCATCTTCTCGTAGGGGCCATTTTGCAGCATCATCATAACCTTTGCGTTTGCTCGGCCAGTAAATCCATATAACTGCGGCGAAAAACACGACAAATAAGTAGAGTGCTCCCCAGGTTTTGGAGAAGACGAGAACTTCATCATGGATCATCTTACCAACTCCTCTTTCTTCAGAGCGTCAACTTCGACAAGTGTGCCAAGCATCTGCAAATAAGCGACCAGGGCATCCATTTCACTCACGCGGTCTCTGTTGCCATCGAAATCACGGATATTGATGCCCTCGCCATAGCGCTCAATGATTTCATCTTCGAATTCAGCTTCGGGGTCAGCTTGAGCAGCCGTATCCTTAATCGCGTTTTCTATGTGCTCTTCGCCATAGGGAACCCCAACGCGTGATTGCGCCACTAACGCAGCTCTCATTTTATCCGTGTCAAGGTTGGTATCGGCCAAAAATCCGTAACCAGGCATGACCGAACCTTTGACCACTTCTCGAGGTGCCTTCAAATGCGCGACGTGCCAGTCATCTGAATATTTGCCACCAATTCGTGCCAAATCAGGCCCTGTGCGTTTGGATCCCCATTGGAAGGGATGGTCGTACATGCTCTCCGCGGCCAGACTAAAGCTGCCGTAACGATCGACATCAGACTTTAAGGTCCGGATCATCTGGCTATGGCAGGCATAACATCCTTCGCGAACATAAATATCCCGACCGGCCAGCTCTAACGGGGTGTAGACCCGCATGCCCTCAACTTTTTCCACTGTATTATCGATTGTAAACAGCGGGGCAATTTCAAAAAGTCCGCCCAAAGAGGCTACCAGTAAAATCATTATGGTGAACTTCAGTGAATGACGTTCAAGTTTTTGGTGTGCAGTAGACATGATTATTCCCCTGCTGCGACTGGTAAGTTGTTGGATTGCTGTGGGGCTTTTCTTGGGCCTTGAACGGTCATGTAGATATTGTAGGCCCCAATTAATGCACCGATAAGGTAAAGCAGTCCGCCGATTGCCCGAGCAATGTAATACCCGTGCATGGCGTCTACACTGTCCATAAAGGAATAGAGGAAGTTGCCTTCGCCATCATAAGTCTGCCACATCAATGACTGTGTAATACCACTGTTCCACATGGCACCGACGTAGATAAATGTACCGGTTAATGCCAACCAGAAATGCCATGCTTCTAAACGAATTGAATACACACCATCGCGTTTCCAAATCCACGGCACCATCTTGTACATGGATCCAAAGGTGATAAAGGCGACCCAGCCAAGAGCACCGGCATGGACATGGCCAATGGTCCAGTCTGTATAGTGGCTCAAGGAATTTACTGGCTTGATCGCCATGAATGATCCCTCAAATGTCGTGAGGCCATAAAACAGGACCGCCACCATCATAAATCGGATGGCAGGATCGGTACGGACCTTATCCCACGCACCATTGAGAGTTAATATCGCATTGAAAACAGATGCCCAACTCGGCACGATGAGGATGACAGACATCGTCATGCCCAAAATCTGCACCCAGTCGGGGAGGGCGGTGTAATGCAGGTGGTGAGAGCCAACCCAGAGATACAAAAATGTAATGCCCCAAAAGCCGACAATGGACATGCGATAAGAATAAATAGGACGGTTGGCCGCTTTGGGTAAAAAGTAGTAAACCATCCCCAGAAAACCTGCGGTTAAGAAGAAACCAGCAGCGTTGTGCCCGTACCACCACTGGGTCATTGCATCTTGGACACCAGAAAATAGGGAGTAGCTTTTGGTGTATTCAAGACCAAAAGGCACGACCAGATTGTTGACGATATGCAACATTGCAATGACAACGATAAAAGCCAGGTAATACCAGTTTGCGACATAGATATGAGGTTCGGTGCGACGCGCCAAAGTACGCATGTAAATCCAGAAATAGCCGAGCCAGACAATCAGCAGTAGTATATCGGCATACCATTCCGGTTCAGCGTATTCACGTCCTTGGGTGATGCCCAAGGGATATCCGGTTACCGCGAGTAAAACGAAAAGGTTGTAGCCTCCAAAAACCAACCAGCCCAGATAACCACCCGCAAGACGTGCACGCGATGTCCGCTGTACCACATAAAATGACGTCGACATTAATGCATTGCCAGCAAAGCCAAAAATGACAGCTGTGGTATGGATTGGACGGATCCGCCCAAAATTAGTCCAGGGCAAATCACCGTTCAGATCTGGATAGGCAAGCTGCCATGCCAGAACGTCACCGACAGTAAAGCCGATTATTCCCCAGAATAAACAACCGAGTACGCCCCATTTTATGACTTCATCATTGTATTCCAGACTCTTTGGTTCAAGAGGCCTGTTCATACGACGAACAACAGTCAGAACGGCCCAAGCTGAAAAGAATATCATCAGCCAGCCATGAAGAAGAAATCCGGTTTCGCTTGTGTAAAGAACGACAATTGCCCCTGTTATCAAAACAAGGAGTGAGCAAATGAGTGCCGTTATGTTTTCTGTTATCTTGGTCATTTCTGACCTTCCTTTTTCAGGATTTATATATCCGTAGTGTCAAAGTGAGAACGTTAGCTGGTCCAGATCTAGAGCAGAAAAGTTCAAGTAATCGCGTTTTCAATGAGGTCAAAATCTATGCATGACCAATTTTTTTATTTTCACTGGCCCGGTCTCTGGCTGGGTCCATGGTCGGGTCGTCAACGGGAGGAGCAAACTTTACGAAAACATCGCTATAGGCATGCCATGACGCATAGGCCAAAACGGGAAAGATGACGATCATCAACAACATTCCCGACATGAAACCGATCAGCGTTAAAACAGTGATTACCGTAGCCCAGCGAACGATTAACAAGAAATTATGCGTCGAGGCGCTGAAGCTTTTCCCCATCGCGGTAAAAGCATCGATTGGCCGAGCAACAAGCATGGGGAGAGAGAACACCGTAATTGCAAAGGTAAATGCTGCAAATAACCCTCCAACCAGAGTTCCCACTATTATGAGAGACAAGCCTGACTGGGTCAGGAACAACGTCTGTAGCAGGTCTAAAAAGCCTGGAAATGGTTTGAGGCCATAAAAGAGTGCAAACAGGATTGTCGCTGCTCTAATCCACATCATGAAGAGAACCATCATAATAATGCCGACCATGATAATTTGCCCTGGGGCTTCTATTTTGGTCGGGATGTCACTGTCTTGTTGCCTGCTTTTTTGGTACAGGCCCACCGCAACCAAAGGGCTAACGAGCATAATTCCCGAAAGAGCAGGAAGGAGCATCCATGCGTATCCCCCCACACTTAACCCTATGACTAATCCCCAACAAAAAAGAACAAAGCCAACCCCATATCCTAAGGATATTACCGGGCTCGCTTGAAAGTCTTTCCACCCGTTTATGAGCCAGGTTTGTATTAACCCATTCGTTTGATCATTATTAAGTATTGGCGTCGCCGTGGGTTGAACATTCATAGAATGACATTCTCTTTTAATTCATGAGCTAAAGAAGTTATCGAAAGTCACAACTTCGTATATCTTCACAACAAAACGTTATCTGTAATCACATCGTGTGTGGCTGATTACGGTTTAATTATTTGCACCTTTGGTTTGGCGGCACTTAGCCAATAACCAACTCCCATGATTATCGATCCGGCAAAGGCGTTTCCTAGGGTGACGATACTCAGATTTCGAAAAGCACCGGCAAGAGAGATTTTATCGGGATGGTCAGAGAGCAGGGCGACGGTGAAAACAGTCATGTTTGCAACGCTATGTTCAAACCCGGCCGCGATAAACGCATAGAGACACCACGAAATAATGATGCATTTGAAGACATCATTGGAACTTCGCGCAGAACACCATAAGGCGAGGCAAACAAGCCAGTTGCACAAAATAGCGCGGGTAAAGAGCTCAAGCGCGGGGGCATTCATCTTCTTCGCAGCTAGTTTATGCAACAAAACGGGCATATCGGTATCGAGAATAAGTCCCCCACCGCCGAGGACAAACAAGAGAGCGAGCAAACCTGCACCAACAAGATTGCCAGACCAACTGGCCATCCAGCAGCGGGCCAAAGCCCCAAATCCTGTGCGCCCGGTGAGCCAACCAAACGTCATATACATGGTATGCCCAGTGAATAACTCCGCGCCTGCAAAAACGACCAGAGTCAAGGCAATCCCGAAACTCACCCCCATTACAACAGGGCGAATTGAGGCATCAATTCCCTGCCCAACAGATAGAATGAGCAAGATGCCGACCCCGACATAAGCGCCAGCTTTCATCGCTAGAATGAAAAAACCAAGCGGGTTATTGCGAAAACTTTCATCTTTAGAGAAAGCTGTTTCAGAAAACCCAAGTACTGTATCTTTATAAGTCATTTTTAATTCGCTCAATCGACTGCAGGGTGGCTGGACATGGAAGAAGTCCCCTCATAAGAAAGATGTTGTGACCGTGTACGTTGAGGGGGGCGTTGAGTGGGGGCGCCAAAAATGAGCGGCCAACTCCAGTAAAGGGATAGGGCGATGGCGACAAAGAAGAAGCCATAGCCAAGGTTTTGCTGATCCGTAACAAGGTAAGAATTACAAATTCGGATCGGTGCGTGAATGTAGAGAAAAGCAAGTATTCCAAGCATGGAAATTGCGTTTGCTTTGAGGAAACCCCGCAGGACGGGATGAATGTGCTTCCAGCTTAGGGCTAGAGGAGCACCAACCAGAAGTGGCAAGGACACAAATTTAGCCACATCGTACCAAGTCGATGACAAAGCAGCATCGATACTCCGGGGCAGCATCCAGTATATGAGGGTGACTAGCGCAATAATGAGATAAACGTAGGCGATATCTTTTGAAATCGTAATCCGAGAGGCTACTAAACCTCCCGATAGGAGGAGCAGCGGAATTTGGACAAGCACATGCAATACCGGGTCACTCACAACAAAGGGTGACAGGGCAAAAGCTGAGGCCATAAAAACTGCTGCTACTCCATAACGGAACATCATGAGCTCTCCAGAACAGTTGCAACAACCTGGTCGACATCATCGGTATCAAAAACTCTTGAAAACTGACCGTTTTCATCAATCAGATGTATTGCCGTGTTGTGTTCAAACCCACCCCATTCATTGGCGATAACGGTTACGCCAAATAATTCGAGCAGATCTGACAGGGTCTGATCTTCAGAAAGGGAAACCGGGCGGGCAACAGTCCAAAGCGTACCGTCCGCATTATGAGCCTCCCCATAATAAGAAAGTTGCTCGGGGGTATCCTGCTCGGGGTCAAAACTAATGGAAATCATCCGAACATCAGCATTTTCTAATGCCAGTTGATCGCGAATTTCAGAAAAATCAAACGCTGCGACCTGACAAATATCCCCACAGGACGTGTATATGAATTCCACCAATACGGTTTCATTTTTTTGCGGGAGTAACGGGATCGCCGCTCCGTCCATTGCCTGGAGATAAGTCTCAGGTACAGATCGTGGATTTTCCGCAACAGAAATTCGTCGCGCTTCTTCTGCTGTAATAGCGCGAAGTCCGTCTGTGGCCTGCCACAGGAACCCGCCGCCCATAAGGGCGGCGAGTAGAGGGAATATCAATCTTGTCGTCATGCTTTCTGTCCTAGAGATGGCTGCCCTCCAGAACTCATATCACCAGAATTTTGGTCCCCAGAGATTTGGTCCCCAGAAGCCTGGTTTTCGAAAATCAGACCCAAAACATAACGGACTACAAATCCAAGGGTCCCGAGCACGACGAGTGCGGCAAATATGGTTCCCACCCGATCTTGTAGGATCCACTCGGGAAGATGTACTGCCCAACGACGTGGAACAGAGGCTGCGCCAGAGATGAGAAACACGAGAATAAAGCCGACAGCACCAAACACATAAGTGATAAAGGCTGCTTTATCCAAGCCGGAGAGGGTACGGATGTTTTTGCCGCGAACAAGCCATGCCATAAAGCCAAAGCTCATCGCTACTTCACCCAAGAGCAAATAGGTATGGAAGTGGCCTGGTACCCATTGGGTGTTATGCATGACCTTGTTTACAGCAATCATGCCGTCGATTGATGCAGGGATGGAGCCTACGGACCAACCGGCAATGGATATCACCAGTAACGCAGATGTAAGGTCCCACTTCATATTCGACCCGCGGATATAAACACAAAGTGAAAAGGCGGTAACGGCAAGAAGCGGAATGCCACTAAAATAAGATACTAATTGGCCAGTGATCAGCATCCATGCTGGGAGCACAGTATCTTGAAGCAGGTGGTGCCAGTAAATGGCCATCACAAAAATCAAAACCACATTCCAGGCTATGGCAAAAATCCGGGTCGTTTTCCAGGGTCTTCCTGTATATTCCGGGATAATTTCATACACAGCGACAACGGCCATATAGATCGAAGCGTTGATGAAAACGTGGCCAAAGAAATAGATCAGATTCTTGGCAAGCAGGGCGTCGACTTCAAATTCCGGTGCCAGCAAATTAACAATGCTGACGACCAGAACGGCGGCACCAAGCACAATCGCAATCGAGTTAAAGATAACCACGGCTGCTGCTGCAACAATTGCTGGGGGAGGGATGTCGTCGGTCTTGCGGCCGAGAATGAGTTGCCATCCCAGAGCATTTGCAAGTCCGCCGAAGCGTTTGATAATTTGGCGCCCAACTTCGATGTAATAGATAAGGAAACCAACCCCGATAAGGGTGTAACCCAGCATAAAGCTGACCGCTGCGCCAACTTCCCATAAGCCGCCTGACATTGCAGGTAAGGGGAACAGGAATGTCCATCCACCAGCAAATCCACCTACAAATATCGAGCCGAGAATAAAGACAACACCAGCAATAAACAGGCTCAGAAAAATCCAGAACACGGCTTTGGTTAGCGGAATATGACGACCGAGAAAGTACCACATGACTGCGGCACCTGATAAACCTGCGGTTCCCACCATTCCTGCGCCATGGGCGGTCAAAATTTGGTAAAATAACTCTGGCTCTATATCGAGCCATTCGCCTTGAGCGGCCCGCATTAACAGGCCTAAGACCATCATCAACGCAAAGACTGCACCAGATAATATCATGGTGAACTTTACGGCTCCGGATTGAGGGGTATAGCTATAATTCATTTATTGATCCACCGCTACAACGTTGAATTCATTGGTCATATCGTGATGGCTGACACCGCAATATTCCATGCAAAGAACCTGATACAGGCCGGGTTCATCAAAGGTATATGTGACTTTGTTTGTATAACCGGGCATGGCTTGGACCTGGACCAATAGCTGCATATCGCTGTTGTAAATGCCCATGCCGTGATTGACGTCTTCGGTGGTAACAAAGAAGTTTACAGGCTTGCCAAGCGGCACTTCTTCGGTGTCGATTTCCCACCACCATTGCCCCCCGGTAACGTTGACAACAATAGCATCTTCACCAGAGGCAATGGCATGGGGCCACTCCCTTAAAGAAGCGATAGATATAAAGACGCCAAAGACAACCAGGCCCCAAATAAGTTGGGTGCGGCGCTTGCCGACATTTTCTTGTTGTGGTGGCTTTGAGGCCGCGCGGACCGATCTCCAAAACAGTAATGCCACGACAGCCATCACCACCAGAGAAATCGTTAAAATGAGGGGTTGCATTTGAAACTCCATAAGATGTATTTAATATACATGTTTTCGATTCTAAAGATACATATTAAATACATGTTTAAATTAGGTGAAGAAATTTTGTCAACAAAAATTGAAATATTTTTAAACTTTTTAGTTGGTACTATCGATCAGTGAGCACCGTATTCTGGTATGAAAAGGTAATGTTTATGCGTAACCAAAGGTACTTTGTTTCATACCAGTCTATCGCAAGACAAACTGGGAAAACGGTTTATGATGTTTCAAAACAAACCTGTTTTTTAGCGGAAGAGGGGCTTAATCAGCAGGAAATTTGGCTCAAAGCCGAAAGTCACTTGGTCAAGATATTTGGCTCAAAGCACCGCTTTACAATTAACTTTGTTGGTCCCTTGTACGGTCAGTGTTTTGGGTAGTCTATCTGAACCAGACTGTAAAAATCCACCCAAAACCAAGACCGTTCCTTGAGTAGCTGTAATAACACTAAAGGTTGTGTCTTAAACTATTTTCTATTATGCCTGAATTCTACTGAGGGCTTAGGCAATGAGCCCAGATCGGTCATGGGTCGCTAAAGTTCTCGCTCAACTAGGTTTGCCGCTAATTCTCTTAAATCACCACGCAGCGTAGCTTCTTTATCTTCCAAGAATTTCTCTCGAGAAACCATATTCCCTGTCATTGTCATCGCCAGTTCGGTCATCGCCACGACATAAGCTTCTTCCTGTCGTCTGCATGCGGAAATGGCAAACTCAGTCGCCTTCCCAACGGTCAGGTCACTAACACCGTAACTCGCTGTATAATTCTCTACCTGATGGAGTATACAGGCTCGGTATTGTTCATTTCCAGTCTCGGCCTCTTGAAGAGCATGCCCCAAACCGCACCCGGTCACGATAAAGAGTGGCAGGGCAACAGCAATTATCCTAATCATAACGTATTCCTCATTGACGCGATGACAGCCCTGAAAAGCCATTATCAAATTCAAAACTCATGCGACGATAATTCGCTCGATTGTTTTTCCAGCTTAAATAGGCACCGGGATCGAGGAACGCATGTTCGCGATTAATCGTTGAACTAAAATTTCTGCGACTAGCATATTTAGAAGCCAACAAAGCACCATAAAGACATCTCTCTGCAAACCTGCAGGCTCCGTGCCCAATATGACAATCCACCCTATTCCAAATAAAGCTTGCGTCGAGGCACCCTGACCAATGGCGTAAGCTCTAAGCATTAGAGACCCGTGTCTACAAACGTTGCGTGCTCTAATAGCCACGACCGCCCACCCAATCAGTCCAATCATTAAGAAGCCCAGGATGATCCGGACAGAGAATAAGAGGCTTCCTTGGAGGGCGTTAGGGAAGGAGAAAAACAAAGTCATCCACAATCCGGAAGCAGCAGATACACATCCGGCAATGACCAAGATGCGACCCATCGCACGGTGGGTCGACGGATGATGTCGTCTAATACTTGGCAAAAACTGGACCACGCCTGCGACGCAGAACACAACACTCCCCATGATATGCGAAATAACTGGTATAGGATCAGCTAAGGCACGTGGGTTTTCAGGTATCAGAGCCGGGCCACCAGCAAGCTCAAGAATCCTGATCATTCCCCCAAATGCTGGAATAAACGTGTAGACAACAATGGAAATTAATATTGTCCATTCGCGTGTGGTTAGCACGTTTCTCATAATTCTCTACTTTGGATTTGGGCCCGGAGAATGCCGAAGGGACAAATACAGATATTCCGGAATTGAACGGCTACCGTGCTAGCCAACCATGCATTCTTCTCAGCTATTCGGCTCCAAATTTCTGTCTGGTCTCGCATGTCCATATCCTTTTAGGGTTGATGTGTGCACTTTATATATATTCATAACCGACTTAGGAACTGCCAAAATTTGCACTTATGATATACAAATATGAATGAATAATAGAACTTCCGCATTCGATTGGTCTCAAGCGCAAGCGTTTTTAGCCACGGTTGAAAAAGGCTCATTCTCAGGTGCTGCCGCCCGCTTAGGTTTGTCCCAACCCACCGTTGGGCGACATGTTGCTGCGTTAGAGAGCGACCTCGGCCTCTTACTCTTTGATCGAGTGGGAAAATCCCTGGTACTAACTGACAACGGGTATGCGATGGTTCAGCATGTAAAAGCCATGAAGGACGCGGCGGACCAACTCAGCCTTTCGGCGTTGGGGCAAGATAAGACAATAGCTGGCCCTGTAAGCGTTACCGCAAGCGATGTATTCTGTGCCTATATCCTTCCTCCAATCATAGAGCGTATTCGATTGACTTATCCCGAAGTTCAGATCGAGATCGTATCATCCAACGAAGTGCAAGAGTTGCGTCGACGCGAGGCTGATATAGCTATCCGCAACGTCGAGCCCACACATCCCGAATTGTATGCAAAGCGGTTACGGACAACGAAGGGGAACCTCTATGGCGCGGCCTCTTATCTCGACCGGCTTGGCCGTCCAGCAACGATCAAAGATTTCAGCGAGAGAACAACCTTTATAGGCGACACTTCTGGACGTGTTCTTCAAATGCTAACTACGATGGGCGTTCCCGTAGCCCCTGAGCAATTCAGCATTATTGCAAACAGCGGTGTCGCCATGTGGGAGTTGGTCAAGCGTGGGGTCGGACTTGCAGTGATGTTCAAAGACCTTGCAGACATCACCCCCGAAGTCGAGGTCGTTCTACCAAATGAAATCTCGGTAGATGTTCCAGTCTGGCTTGTTGCGCATCGCGAACTCAAAACCAATGCACGTATTCGTGCAATCTTCGATATTCTATCAGAAGAATTGGCTGCCTGAGCTGCAAACAGGCAGCCTAAATGGTCTTCGCGCAGAGTCCGTTCATAGCACGAAGGGGTATTCAGGAATTTACATATCCCATCACAAACGAACCTCGTGTATTGCACCCTCGTGATCAAATTTCACGAATTCAAGTACATCTTCATAGGTTTCATCAGGATGAGAAGTCGTACAGATAAAACGCTTGTAATCATATTGAGCATCTCCGACGATAATTTCGTCAATTATGTCTTCAATTCGACTAGAGCCCGGGCCAACAACTGCTATCAAAGATGCATTTTCTTTTAGACAATGCTCAACGAACGCGTCTAAACGAGTTTCATCTGACAAAGGGCTATGAAGAATATATTTTGGAGCTTCGGTCATGAGATGGATACTACACTCTTTCGTTTAACATTCAATGGAGCACGGAGCTGTCGTTTCCTTCAAATTCAGCTACTTCCGCCCATGGCACAGATCAGCCGTCTTCGACCCATCGGAGCGTTTTAAAAATTAGTTGATAACTTTCTATCGTTAATATAATACGTTGAATTTGTTAGGGTAAGTAGTGGAGATTAGATTGCCAGATACAAACCCAATTCAGTATCCTGCGCCACAAGCCGATATTTCCTGTTTCCCTCAGGCCTATTCGGCAGAAGAAAGCGCAGAGATTTTCGAACTACTGAAAACCGACCTGGATTGGCAGCAAGCGCAAATCAACTTACATGGCCGGACCGTGCCGATCCCCCGTTTGCAGCAATGGTATGGAGATTCGGACTATACCTATTCGCGCCTGCACATGCCGGCGAGACCGATGACGCCTTTGTTGTTACGTCTCAAACACCGGGTTGAACAGCTAACCGGATTTACCTATAACAGCGCGCTCTGCAATCTCTACCGTCACGAGCGTGACAGCGTCGCCTGGCATGCGGACGATGAAGCAGAGTTGGGAGTAAACCCGGCCATCGCCTCTCTCAGTTTCGGCGGTGATCGGATTTTTCAATTCAAGCCAAAGTCAGGGGTAACGCTGCCGTTCAATATCAATCTGCAGGCGGGCAATCTGTTATTGATGAAGGGCGAAACCCAGCACTACTGGCTACACCAGATCCCCAAGACTAACAAACCAACAGGCGAGCGCATCTGCCTGACCTTCCGGATGACTTATTCCTGATCTTAAGTAAACCACACAGGTTTTCTAGGTAAACTTCTCAGGCTTTAAGGTAATGTCTCTTATCGGCTATTTTCCTTAACAGGCAGGAAGGTCATCTCTGCTTCATACTTTTTTTCATTTTGAATAACAGGTTTGTGTTCCGCTCAGATCAACGGGTAACTTCTGATCAGGATGCATCCCACTGACTGGCTTTTACTTCAATTCGTTTCTTGAGTTCATCTTTGAACCGCAGACATGATTTCCTACGATGTTTTTGCATATGGAGAAACGTGACATGGAAGGGACGGCCCAAAGCGGATAATAGCGATGGTCGCATCAAGCGGTAGATCTGAGCCTAAAAATTCAGATTATCTGCAATGTGGCGAAGGTCTGCGAGGTAAATCTCGAATTGGAGAGACGTCATCCTTGAATGGCACATGTCGTCGCCGAAATGTTGTGTCTTGGACGTATTCCGGTTTGCTGATCCGGTCCATTCTAAAATGACGGAAATCTTTGCGCGCAGGGTCCCAGGCCACCAAATACCATAGGGGTGGCAAGATCAGCATAGCTTGCGGCTCTACAATTCGACTGGTTACAGCCCTTTTTGCATCACGGTACTGAAAACGCAGGTGTCGCCGTTGCAGGAAAGCTGTTTCGAAGGCGGGTAACAGCGCGGGCTCCATCGCTTCCATATCTGATATATCTACCTGCGGTGAAAGCTGCCCGACGTACAAGCAATCCAAAAATCGGCGTAAGTCGCGTACCTTGTCCGGTGGCAAGGCTTTCTCGATTTTGGCAAGTCCAGCATCTGCGAGACCTGAAAAGGGTAAACTTCCGGCTGCACGCATCGATGCAACGCTGATGAGAAGCGCAAAAATCTCGGCAACCGAGAGCCGCGCTGTGGTCTGAACCGATTGCGGATCAAGTTGCAGACCGCCCCCGCGACCAGGTTCCGAATGAATGACAAAGCCCTCATCGCGCAACACGCTAATGTCACGCAACACTGTGCGTCTGGATGCGCCAACCTCCTCGGCTAAGTCAGCGACTGTCGAAGTACCGTTGCGGCGAAGGCTGCGCACGATGGCGTCATGTCGGAGGCGAACATTCATTTCGTAAGGCTACCATTTAATGGTGTCAGGATTTGTCACCATTAGGTTTTAGTCAATAGCTGTACATATCAGCAAGGAGATTTGAAATTGCAACGCACATCCGTAAACCCTTGGGATTGGAAAAAGCGCCATCCGAAACAGAAAGCGTCGTCTGATCACCCCGAAAAGATAAAGGGGAAATGCCATGTTTAATCCAGGGTCCAATTCAGGGTTTAATTCAGGGTTTAATCCAGCCGATTTTCCCAAACCCATGCTTATTTCAGTCAACGGTGTGGAACTCGAAGTCTTTGAAGCAGGTCAGGGAAATGCAGGAAAACCTATTGTACTCTGTCACGGCTGGCCAGAGCATGCCTTTTCTTGGCGTCATCAGGTGCCCGCCCTTGTTGAAGCGGGCTACCATGTCATCGTCCCAAACCAGCGGGGTTATGGCAACTCATCCCATCCGGCCAAAGTAACAGACTATGACATTGAACACTTGTCAGGTGATCTCATCGGACTTCTCGATCACTACGGATACGAAGATGCTACCTTTGTTGGTCATGATTGGGGTGCAATGGTGGTTTGGGGCTTGACCTTATTGCATCCAAGCCGTGTAAATAAAGTTATAAACTTGTCCTTGCCTTATCAGGAGCGCGGAGAAAAACCCTGGATCGAGTTGATGGAAGATATATTTGGCGGCGACTTCTATTTTGTCCACTTCAATCGACAACCAGGTGTCGCAGACGCCGTATTAGAAGAAAACACATTCCAGTTCCTTCGCAACATGTACCGGAAGAACGAGCCTCCCAGAGAGCCTCAGCCAGGTATGGCGATGATCAATCTCGCCAGAGAGGAAACACCACTTGGCGCGCCCGTAATGAGCGACAGCGAATTGGCCGTTTTCGTCTCCGCCTTCGAAAAGTCAGGGTTCACAGGCAGTATAAATTGGTACAGAAACCTTAATCGAAACTGGCACTTATTGGCGGAGGTGAACCCAATCATTCAACAGCCTACACTCATGATCTATGGCGATCGGGATCCGGTCGCGAAGTCTGAAAAACTAGCAGATTTCGTGCCCAATGTGGAAGTGGTCAATCTGGATTGCGGTCATTGGATCCAGCAAGAAAATCCGGAAGAAACAACCCAAGCGATTTTGAAATGGCTGGAGCAGCAGGCTGCGGCCTAGGCTCAAAAGCGTTTCAAGGTTAAGCATGCCCTCCGGCTTGGCCGGAGGGTGTAAAGTGACGCCGAAGACAAGGAAGGGTTCACCGTCCGGAAACATTTGGAGACTAGAGGATGTTCGATGTAATTTTTTTCGCCAACCAAGAAGAGTTTAGCGCAACAACTTTCTCTTCGCCTTGTCCTGAAGCCTGTTACAGGTAGCTAATAATAAAGCTGAATTTAATTAATAATTGATACTATTCTTTCATGATTGGGGCATAAAAAGGGAGATCCTAGGAGTAGAACGTTGTCCAAAATTTACTGCCTGTTCATTTTCATAATACTGTTCTCTACTGAGGCCTATACAAAAGAAATTAGAATTGTCGCAACTGACTATCCACCACATATCATTAAGTCTCAAGAAAGTGGGATGGATCTCGAAATATTGCGCAGTGTTCTTAATGAAATGGGATATAGATCAACGGTTAAATTTGTTCCTGCAAAGCGCGCTTTGAACATGGTAATACAAGGTGAAGCTGATGTCTCAGTTCCTGTTTTTTTTGAGGAAGACAGAGACGGTTATTATACTTCAAATGCTATCATCGATTATAAGCCAACAGTTTTTACATTAAGTAAGAATTCATATTCATTAGACGGATTAAGTTCTCTAAGTGCCCATAGAGTACTAACTTTCATAGGTGCAGGCGGTTATTTTGGAAGAAATTTTATCAACGCGACAAATAAAGCAGTATCCTACAATGAAATAAATAACGTCGGCGCTATGCCTGAACTGTTGTTGATGGAAAGGTATTCCGCAGTCGTATTGGACGAAAATATATTTTATTATTTTTATAGAAAAGAAGATAAATCTAAAGATCTAGATGTGTTTGACGCTCACTATGTCTTTCCCAAAGTAGAGGCTTCGGTTGGGTTTAATGATCAGAGTTTTAGAGATTTATTTAATGAATATCTTGCGAAGTTTCGAGCGTCCGGAAAAGATATTAAAATCATTGAAAAATATGTTGGTATAGCGCGCTAATAACGAGAGTAACTCCAACGCTTTTGCGAAGGAGGGCACTTATATTATTAAAAAAGAACGCACCACGATATAGACGCCCAATAATAAGAGAGCGGCAAAGAAGAGGCGGCGGAACATTGTTTCTGAAATATTGGCGCGGGCTTTCTGGCCAATAAACACGCCAACTATTGTCGGCAGTAAAGCAGCAAACGACTGCATTCCAAGTGAGGCATTAAGAATATTGTTGCCTTTTAGGCTGAGGGCGAGAGCAAGGGTTGATAGGCTGAATAAAATACCCAATGCCTGAACAAGGTTGTCTCGCGAAAGACCTATTGCTTGAAGGTACATGCCACCAGGGATAACAAATGATCCCGTCATGCCCGTTAATACTCCATTGATGCACCCTAAAACTGGTCCGATCCAATATTCTTGCCGCTTGGTAAAGGTGAGGCGCAGTCCTGCTAAGCCTATTCCGCCATACAGGACCAGCAATGTGCCCAAAAGGAGTGAAAGGAGGTGCCAATCCACCCTTGTTATGGCCATCGCACCGAGCCAAACCATCCCTGTTGCTGGCAGTAAAAAAGGCCAGATACGCCTAATTATTTTTAAAGGGCTTCCACCGGCGAACGATTGCCAGATGTTCGTGAGCAAGGAGGGAACAAGGATAAGGACCATGGCTGATGGTAAATCAACGACAGCGGTAAGCAGGCCAAGACTAATGGTTGGGAGACCCAGACCAACGATCCCCTTCACTGTGCCAGCAAAAAGGAAGATGACAGCAATAAGCACGATAGTCATGGGGTCAATCATACCGGAACCATAACAGCTTCTAATTTATCGGGAAGTAAAATTATAGGTACCATTTTTTTTATTGATGCAGTGTGTATTGGGAGGATTAAACTCTTTCAATAATAACCCTCAGTGAGGGGCCCCGGTGGATTGTTACACCACCGGGGCCAAAACGGTTTAATTTTTAAAGACTTGGCTTTAAACGAATTAGCCTTTAATGAAATCCAGTACGTCAGCGTTAAATTTTTCGGCTTCTAGCTGGGCAAGGCCGTGTCCGCTTCCTTTATAAACCTTCAACGTTGCATCCTTCACGATCTCTGCAGAACGTTTACTCGAAGCGTCAATTGGAACGATCTGATCGTCATCACCATGGACAATAAGGGTTGGGCGATCGATGGCTTTGAGATCTTGGGTATAGTCCACTTCTGAAAATTCCCGAATGCAATCATAGTGACCTTTGATGCTCCCAGACATTCCTTGCAGTAAAAAGCTGTCACGCAAGCCCTGGTTTTCTGCGACGCCTTCTCTATTGAAGCCGTAAAACTGTGTGGTGAGATACCTAAAGAATTGCGCGCGGTTGAGGGCAGTTCCTTTTCTGATGTCGTCAAATACGGCTATTGGTGTGCCGTTGGGGTTGGTCGCTGTTTTAAGCATAAGCGGGGGAACAGCGCCGACCATAACCACTTTGGCAACACGGTCATTGCCATGGCGGCCAATATAATGTGCAACTTCGCCGCCCCCTGTTGAGTGGCCGATCATGATGGCATCGCGCAGATCAAGGTGCACGATGAGTTCTGCTAAATCATCCGCATACTGGTCCATATTGTTGCCGTCCCAGGGTTGGGCTGATCGTCCGTGTCCGCGTCTATCATGGGCGATGACACGATATCCTTGCAGGCCGAAAAATAACATTTGCGCTTCCCAAGCATCAGAGCTGAGTGGCCATCCATGGGAAAAGATAATCGGTTGGCCATTCCCCCCATCTACTGAACCCCAGTCTTTGTAAAAGATTTCAGTTCCGTCACTTGTTGAAAAGGTTGTCATTTTTACATCTCCTGGTGTTTGAGTTTCTAGAGGGAGTTGGGTGTTTTGGGACAAGCCCAGTTTTGGGAACAAGGTGAGGCCGAGGCCAAGCGTACCACCGGACACGATCATCTCGCGGCGGGTTAGGGGGAAATTGTTTGATCCAAATGTCATGGTGCAATTCTTTCTAATGTAACCAAATTGTAATTAAATTGTAACAAATTAAATCGTGCACGATGTTTGTGTCTCATAAAGTAAATTTAGTGTCAAGCGCTTGCGATTCGATCGTGAGCGATGTATTTCTTTGGATAGGGAGTTTACGATGACCAAAGATAGAAAAGATCCAATTGAGCCAATAAACAAGGCCCAGAACGAAACCCAGAACGAGACTCTGGGCGACTTGCTCTGTTTTTCTGTTTATTCGACTTCACATGCCTTCAATCACCTATATCGGCGTCTACTATCAGATCTCGGGTTGACCTATCCGCAATATCTGGTGATGACACTCCTGTGGCGACGGGACGGTCTTAAAGTAAAAGCGATCGGGCAAGAGCTGGGCTTGGAATCCAATACGTTAACTCCGCTTTTGAAACGCCTTGAAACTCTGGGTTTTGTAGTGCGACAGAGGGATACCGAAGATGAACGCGTTGTTTTGGTAAAACTAACCTCGCAAGGTAATAGCCTAAGTGAAAAGGCGCGTGATATACCGAACTGTGTTGCTGATGCTGTGGGGCTGGACCAGGCCGACTTTACCAAACTGACCCAGCTGCTCTATTCGGTTCGCACCCGGTTATCAAAAGACCGGACATAACCCAGAGATAACTCAAAGCTAACCCCGGGATAACAAGACCCTCCAAAAATTATTCATATTTGAGATATTTTACATTTAACCTTGCCACTATAGGGCGATAATTAAGTGTTTAATAATCCTTTGGTTGTTAATCTGGCTTGAGGATTATTATCCCGTATTAAAAACATTTTGAATGACAGGCTAAGAGTTCGCCCAGGTAAGCTGAAAAAGTCATCAATAGATAAAGGTTAAAAAGTTACGGATTATGTCTGGAAATTACGTAGCGTCTGATTTTTTTGATTACCTTCGTTTAAAAAAGTGAATGGACTTATATTTTGGAATTTCATCCAAAAACAATAAACCAAAATGAAGCCCTAGAAGGCGCATCAAGGCGTGTTATTGCTTATATTTGTACAGCAGTAGGCCTTACTCTTGGCTATGCTTTGACCCGGGGAACAGTATGGATCGGATCGAGTGAGCTTCACACGATTATGGAAGTCATTTCTACGTTGCTCGCTCTGATTATCGGCATCCTTTCATTACTTAGATTTTACAGTAAACAAGACCATCTTTTCTTACATCTTGGCGTAGGTTTTCTCGGAACAGCATTTCTGGATGGGTACCATGGAATTGTAACTTCGACCTTTTTCCAACCTTTTATGCCATCTGATTTACCATCCCTTAGCCCCTGGAGTTGGGTTGCCTCTCGGCAGTTTCTCTCAATTATGCTCTTCCTCAGTTTAATTTTTTGGCTAAGAGAAAAGCGGTTGGGAGTAGCGGGTAGGATTGGGGTAAAAACTATCTATTTGGCAGCAAGTATATCGACTTTGGTATGTTTTTTGTTTTTTGCATTTTTCCCGCTACCTGTCGCTTATTACCCGGACATACTGTTCCACAGGCCGGAAGAATTTCTGCCAGCCTTGTTTTTTGGTCTCGCGCTGGCGGGGTATCTCCGAAAAGGGGCATGGAAAACAGACACTTTCGAGCACTGGCTCGTTCTATCTCTCGTAATCAGCTTTGTCAGTCAGGCAGTCTTTATGTCTTTCTCTGGCAGTCTGTTTGATTATGAATTCGATGTTGCTCACACCTTGAAAAAGGTAAGCTATATCTGTGTTCTCATTGGTCTTCTGATCAGTATTTACAAAACTTTTCGCAACGAGATTCAAAACATCACCTTGATCGCCCAGGGCAATCACGAGCTGATGGTCAAGCAGCTTAAAGCCATTAAATTAGAGCGGACCGTTAAGGGGCTTGAGCGTTCAAACAGAGAACTAGAGCAATTTGCCTACGTCGCTTCTCATGATTTGCAAGAACCCCTTCGCAAGGTTCAGGCCTTTGGAGACCGATTACGCCATAGTTACAGCGATGTGTTGGATGAACGAGGTAATGATTACCTGAACCGTATGCAAAATGCGGGTAAAAGGATGAGTATTCTCATCAATGATCTTCTTGATTTTTCAAGGGTGGCAACCCAAGCCCGTCCTTTTGTTCAAGCAGACTTAAATCAAATTTTTCTAGGGGTATTAAGCGATCTTGAAATCACAATTGAAGAAAACAAAGCTGATATTTCAATCTGTAATTTACCATCTATTGATGCTGATCCACTTCAAATGCAACAACTTTTCCAAAACCTGATCGGCAATGCCATTAAGTATAGAGACCCCGATCGTTCGCCGATAATCCAAGTCGGGACGGCTAATATTGAGGGAGAAGATGAAGCAATCTGTAAAATACAAATCAAGGACAACGGGATCGGTTTTGACGCTGATTACGCTTCGAAGATATTTGAAATTTTTCAAAGGCTACATTCGCGTCAGGATTATGATGGAACGGGAATAGGTTTGGCCATTGCCCGTCGTATTGCTGAACGGCACGGTGGGAGTATCACCGCGACGAGTGTTCCGGGAGAAGGATCCTCCTTTTTCATAACCCTTTTATATGAGCAAAAAAATGATGAGCACGAACATGACCAAGAATAAAGAAGATATTCGTATTCACATGGCAGAAGACGATGAGGATGACCGTCTTATGTTTAAAGAGGCGATGGAAGAAGCCCGTGTGACGAATGCGATCACTTTTTCGGTCGATGGTCAGGATTTAATGGAGTTTTTACGCCGCGAGGGGGCTTACGCCGATAGGACTGAACCTCTCCCGGATCTAATCCTCCTCGATTTGAATATGCCACGAATGGATGGTCGTGAAGCATTGCAACAAATTAAAGCCGATCCAGACTTAAAACGTATACCCGTTGTTATCTTAACCACCTCAAAGGCTGAGGAAGACATTTATTCGACTTATAATGAAGGGGCTAATTCCTTTATCACAAAGCCAGTCAGTTTTCATGGCTTGGTGGGGGCAATTAATGCCTTAACTTCTTATTGGGTTGATATCGTAAAGCTACCTGAATAGGGCTCCCAAAATTTTACCTGGTGGAATTTAAAGGATACTTGTTGTGATTTCTGGCCCGCGAATATTACTGGTGGAAGACGATGAAGACGATGTCTTTTTAACAAAGGCATATCTGGATGAATCTTTTGGTAAAAGCTATTCGTTTGAGCATGTGTCCAACCTGCCAGATGCCCTACGCAGAGCCAAAGAAAGCGCCTATGATGTTTTCCTCGTCGATTACCGATTGGGCAGTCATAATGGTATCGATTTTATTCAGCATATTAACCGGGATCTAAAGCTTATGGTCCCAGTGATCCTATTGACCGGGCAAAATAATCGTGAAACTGATATCAGCGCGATGGAAGCCGGAGCCACGGATTATCTTGTTAAACAAAATATTGATGCGCGTGCTTTAGAACGCTCAATTCGCTATTCCATGAAGCAGAAACAGGCTGAAGAGCATATTCAGTTTCTCGCCTATCATGATGCCTTAACCGGGCTCCCCAACAGGACCCTGCTTTTTGACCGACTAAAAACTATTCTTGCACGTTTTGCGCGAAATAAACATTACAGTTCTTTGCTCTTTCTTGATTTGGATAACTTTAAAAATATCAATGATTCACTCGGGCATTCCGTGGGTGATGCCCTCTTGATTGAAATCACGAGACGTTTGAACGAAGTCATTCGCGAAGAAGATTCCATATCTCGCCTTGGTGGTGATGAGTTTATTGTTCTCTTCCCTGAAATTTCTAGGAATAAAGAAGAAACGGCAGTTAAAACGCAAAAGGCAGCGGAACGGATTATACACTCCATCAACCAACCGATAATTGTTGGAAGTGAAGCTCTTCACATCGGAACCTCCATCGGGATTACCTTGTTTGCTGGGCTGGATACCACAAGCCCAGAAAATATTCTAAGACATGCAGATACTGCCATGTATGCGGCGAAAAGCGCGGGTAAAAACACAGCTCGTTTTTTTCAACATGAAATGGAAAACACTGTAAAAAGTAAGTTGACCCTGGAAAATGAACTGCGCAAGGCTATTTCTGAAAATCAATTTGAGATCCTCTATCAGCCGCAAGTCTGTGTGAATAGTGAAAAAATCTTAGGTGCAGAGGCGCTTGTGAGATGGATGCATCCTGAAAAAGGTATGATTTCGCCTGTGTTATTTATCCCTTCTGCAGAACAAAGTGGTTTAATTCACCCCCTAGGTGAATTGGTTTTCCGTGCGGTATGCAACGACCTTCCCAACTTTTCAGATATTCCGCGCATATCCGTAAACATCAGCGCGAAACAATTTCATGCGCTAGATTTTGTCGAAAAAATTGATGGTATTCTAAAGGAATATGATGCCTCTCCTGAATATCTAGAGCTGGAACTCACCGAAAGTGCCCTGCTTGCAGATATAGATGATACCGCATTGAAGATGAAAGAGCTGAAAGATATGGGCTTTACCTTTGCTCTGGATGACTTTGGAACGGGTTATTCATCTCTTACCTATTTGAAGAAATTACCCTTTGATGTCTTGAAGATCGATAGATCCTTTATTACTGACATTATCGAAAACCGGGAAAACGCGGGCATTGCCACAGCTGTGATTGCTCTGGGCAAGGCTCTCCATCTTTCTGTCGTTGGAGAAGGCGTCGAGACCGCCCATCACCTCCAATTCCTGAAAGATGAAGGTGCTAATTCAGCGCAAGGTTATTATATCAGTCGCCCCATATCCGCAACAGATCTAGTGACCTGGATAAATCAACGGATTGCCTGTTAAAAAACGAATTATCTATGTTCCTCTCGATGACAAAATAAGAACCACGATTGAGAGCCACTGTTTGAGATATGTAATGGTGAGGCGTCACGTGCGTGATACAAGGGTTTACCCGTCTGAATTCATCATTATTGAGTATCAGACGGGTGAATTTTTTACCTCATTCATTCAAGCCATTTGTAGGCTTTCTTCAGGTTTGTGCAGGCTCACGACCACCAAAACAGCCAAACCATTGGCCCAGTAATATGCCGCATCCAGCCCGCTAAAGCTCAAAACAAAGGGCGCGAGGGTAAAGACTACACCAACCATAAAGTCCACGGCCAAATGAAGCTTATAAGAAAGTACTCGAATTATTCCTAGGTGATGATCGGTGAGGACGGTTAGAAAAAAAGCTGCAATCCCGGTCACAAGCGATAACCAAAAAGCCAGAGGGTTACTTTGACCCAGGTTTAATAAAAACGGCATTGCTATAAGGCTGGCAGCAACGGGGTAATCGAGGTAGGCGTGAATTGACTTTGTGATAAAACGCGGCAGCATGATGATATTCCTTATATCGTGTGTTCGTATTTTCCTCACTGCGCTCTATCAACAAACAAGAGCGGTGATCGATATGTGGAATATAGGATGTGATTTCTGAACGCAGTAGGGCGAATAGTCCGTAATTTTTTGCAGATCGTCCGGATTGTTGGGTTGGATGGTGTAATTGGTGGAATTTTTATTGATCTGGAAACTCACTTTGATCTCGGTTTTTTTTCTTTTTTATACCCAACAACATTTTGATGAATATAACAAATTTCTTCAATTTTGGATGGGCATTCCCAGACATTTTAACTGCATAAGCGTCCGCCTCTTCTTCCTGTTCTGGCATTGAACCACCTTCTATGTGTTTATGGTAATGGTGGCCAATTTCATGGTAAAGAGTAAGTTGTTTAAGGAAATGATTAAGGGGTTGAATGGGATGGCGAGGATGGTTGTTTGTATACCAGACGATGGTGATGACACCTAGAAAGGGGAGGTAATAACCTGCAAAGTCATAGTGAGTTTCGTAAGGGATGATATAAATTCGGGGTACCCCTTCAAAATCTTCCCGAGGAACCGTTTCTAACCATTTCAATATATGTTTTGTTGCCTGATACCTGCCGTCGATGGTCTTGTCTTCTAGGATGAGCGTGTTACCAACTTTAGCTTCCAGGAAATTGGACCTCTTAAAGCGCAGGATCGAATTGAATGATCTGGCTGTTGTATCGTCGCACTTTTCCGCAATGGCTTTTCGAACAAACTTTTCTGATATCTCTTCGTCCAGATCATGAAGAATAACAAGCAGACCAGTAGCCAGGACTAAAACCTCTGGTCGGTAATTCTTGTTAAACTCTATGTGCTCTAGTTCCCGGAGTAACAAGGGAATAGATTTTGTTCCAGCCTCATACAGCTTTTTATAGGCTTTAGCTTTTGTTGGATAATGTCTGCTGACCAAGCCCCGCTTCAATTGATTAATTACGGTTTCCAAATCGTGCACTTCCAAATTGTCCATTTCTGGTTCATCTGGTTTCAAGTGGGAAGTCTCGTTATTGATATTCGTCTCCAAGGTTAGGTTCTGGAAAAGGAAGAGGACGGTCGATACTACTTATGCTTGATATTACCTTTTCTGTCCATATAGTTAGCGTTCTCTATATGGTTTTGATGGCGTAGTATAATGTTTGAAGCGATCGTATTTACCGGGTTACAGGCCTGTGGGAAGTCCAGCTTTTATCAGTGGAAGTTTTCCAATACCCATCTGCGCCTAAATCTGGATATGCTCAAAACCAGAAACCGGGAAAACATACTGCTTGAGGCCTGCTTAAAGGCAAAACAGAACTTCGTGGTTGATAACACCAATCCAACCCAAGAAGCGCGCGCGAAATACATCACTGCTGCTAAAGGGCATGGCTTCAAGGTCATTGGTTATTATTTCCAGTCCAATATCAAAGACTGCCTGAGGCGAAATGCGACCCGAGAGGGAAAACAGAAAATTCCAGATCCAGGTGTCAGAGGGACCGCCAGTAAAATGGTTCTCCCAAAATATTCTGAAGGGTTTGACGAATTGTACTACGTGGTTATGGATGAGACTGAAGGCTTTAAAGTGAGCAAATGGCAAGATGAAGTTTAACGATCTAGACAAAAGTATGCGCATCTACGAGACCGCCCACGACCAGTGCGTGCTACCAGGAATTTTTATCGTTGTCCGGTTGGACGGGCGGGGATTTACCAAATTAACCCGTGAGGTCCACAATTTCGAAGCACCTTTTGATACCCAATTTCGTGATCACATGGTCACAACCACAGCACATCTGATGGAGTGCGGCTTCAACGTCATTTATGGCTATACCCAAAGTGATGAAATCTCTCTTCTTCTTCACCTGGGTGATGAAACCTTTGGTCGCAAAGACCGCAAAATAAACTCTGTCCTTGCCGGCGAAGCCAGTGCCAAGTTTTCACTGAGCCTGGGTGCTATGGCCTGTTTTGACTGTAGAGTTAGTCAGTTGCCCAACGCGAAGTTGGTCGTTGATTACTTCAGGTGGCGCAACGAAGATGCCCACCGCAACGCTTTGAACTCTCACTGTTATTGGATGTTGCGGAAAAAAGGACAAGATGCCCAAACCGCAACCAATGAGCTAAAGGGGATGTCGGTCGCGGATAAAAACGAGCTCTTGTTTCAAAACGGGATCAATTTTAATGAAGTCCCGACCTGGCAAAAACGCGGGATTGGCCTCTATTGGGTAACCTATGAAAAAGAGGGCTTTAATCCCCAAAACCAACAAACCGTGTTGACGAGTAAACGCCGGATCAAAACCGATTATGACCTGCCGATGAAAGAGGAATATGAGGTATTCGTAGAGCAAATTTTGAGTCCGAAGAAGGACGCGAGCCCTGAGTGAAATGTCATTTGTTGGTTGTTTAGTTTTGGGGCTATTTTCGCAAGGCATCGATTTCCTTCGGGTTTGTGCTGACGAACAAACCCGAAGGTTGTCAGGCCATTGGCCCAAGATCTAGGCGGCTTCTTCAAGGCTCTCCAGTGTGCCTTCTTCTTGTAGTTGCAACAATATGTCCTGCATGCTGCTCGACATCATACTTCCAGGAGGTTTTCCGCCCATTTTTCCCTGCCGCCCCATATTATCCTGGTGAAAAGAGTTCAATTCTTCTTCGGAAAGCTCGCCGCTTCCATCCAGATCAATAGCGGAGAACAATTCCGCGACCTCATCTGTACCGGTGGGCTTTCCGATTAAATCTGAGACCTGTTCATGAAGCGATGTGAACTCATCAATATCAAAGCTGCCACTGCCATCGGTATCGGCATCTTGTTGCAATTGTTGGATCTGTTGTTGCATGCTGGCAGATATCATACCACCGGGGGGCATTCCTCCCGGTGGTGCCGATTTTTCCGCCATCTTATCCTGGTGGAAGGACTGCATCTCCGCTTCAGAAAGTTCACCGCTTCCGTCCAGATCAATGGAGGCGAATATTTCTGTGGTATTTTCTGTACCACTCACACGGCCGGATGCTTCGGGTTTTTGCTCAAGAAGGGAGGTAAACTTCTCAACATCGAGGCCACCACTGCTGTTAACATCGGCACTTTGTCGCATTTGCTGCATCTGTTGCTGCATAAGCTGCCGCATCATCATGCTGTCTTGAGTGGAAGCAACGCTCGACATTTTAAAACCCCTTCAGTTTGGTTTCTAAGTTCCAGTGCTCAGGTAACTTCTTAACCAATGAAAATATTCTATTCTGAAGAGTTACACGGCCTGGGTCGGAAAAACTGTCTCGGTTTATCAAATAAAATGATTTTTATCAGGTTGAGCTCACTCGTTTCCCAAGGCCAATGACAGCCAACTCAAGGGATTTGCTCCATTCATAACCGCAACTGATCCGGATGCAGTTGTCGTAATTATTTGTGGCCGAAAACAGGTTTCCCGGCGCAAAGCAAATGCCTTGCTTGATGGCCTTTTCAAACAGTATGCCGCTATCGATTTGTGGGTCCAGTTCCAGCCACAAGACGAACCCCCCTGATGGACGGGAAACTTTGGTACAGGAAATATCACAGCTTAAAATGATGTCTGGATATAGTGGCAGCGGAATAAACGAGAGTGGAATAATTTTAGAGGTAGGGGAAGGGAGAATTATGCCTTTCCCCTACGTGAATATCAGTCACGGTTTTTGGTGAAATCCATAGTCCAGTTGACTTCCCACGTGGTGCCGTTATCAGGTGAGAAGGCCTGCTCCCAGCGCGGAGTAGGTGTGTCGGTTCCGGTCCATCGAAAACGCACCTTGATCGGTTTGTTATTCAAAATGTCTTCGGCGTAAAACTCTCCGATACTACCCTTGAATTGGCCCAGTACAGGAACATCAAGGCTGTGTGGATTGCGTCCATCCAGCCACCATATCGCCCATTTATCACTGGCTGGATCATATGTACGTAAAGAGATCGCACGGTGAGGATCATCGGGCAGGTCGAGCACGTTGTCATCCATGTTACCGCCCATATTATCTGGTCCACCAAGGATTGGTCGAGCGGTCATATGGCCCCCAAATTCCTGCCAGGTATCAGATCCGATTAAGCGATCGCTGAGGCGACGGTGGTACACGTCCCAGGTGCCCATCAGAAAATCAAAGGCGTTTGCCTGAGATAATCTATTCGGGGAAAGGTTATCCAGGGATATTGTATTTTGGGAAGCGGTGTCTTGGGTGTTGATAGGTGCTGGTTGTGTCATGTGGTGGTCCTGTTTTTCTTAGCAGTGATTTTTAATGGAGCACACAGACTATTTCGTTATACTTGCCAAATAATGTCAGGTTTTATTTGTGACCAGAAATAAAAGAGAACCAAATGCGGGCTTCGCGACTTCTTTCTATCCTCATGCGTTTGCAAAAGGGTCAGGTCACAGCTGAGCAACTCTCTGCTACGCTCGAAGTTTCCGTGCGCACGATCTACCGCGACATGGACCACCTCAGCCTTGCGGGGGTGCCGGTTTATGCCGATAGGGGGCGCGCAGGCGGGTTTCAATTGCTGGATGGCTGGACCATGCCGGCTACGGGGCTCACAGGGCTAGAGACCGAGGCGTTGTTGTTATCAGGTTTGCCCGATCAGGTCAGGCAACTTGGCCTGCACGCCGCAATGCTCAGTGGCCAGGACAAGATTATGGAAACCCTGCCCGAGAGCCAACGCGAGTTTATTGGAAAGATATCTAACCGGGTTCATGTCGATCCGGTTTCCTGGTTTGGTAAAGAAGAGCCCGCCGACAAGCTCCACGATATCGCCGAGGCAGTCTGGAGCTGTCGCCGGGTGTCGTGCCGCTATGAAAGCTGGCGCGGACTGGTGCAGCGGACCATTAACCCACTTGGCCTGGTGGTGAAAGGCGGCACCTGGTATCTGGCCGGAGAGGTAACCCGAGAAGTAATGGGAGAAGTCGCCGGAGAAGTGAAAGGTGATCAAAGGATTTACCGGGTCGCAAAATTCCAAGAAATCAGGGCACTTAAAGAAACCTTCACCCGACCTGAAGGTTTTGACCTCGCAGAGTTCTGGCACCGCGCGGTTAAACGCTATGAAACCGATATCTACCGTTCAACCGCCAAACTTAGACTGAGCGCGGAAGGTATCCGCCAAATCCACAAACTGGGCGACCCAGTCGCAAAAGCCACGGAACAAAGCAAATCTGGCCCGGATGAGAAGGGGTACTTTGACGTGAGCATCCCCATCGAAAATATAGACCAAGCCTGTTCTGATATCCTGCGCCTTGGCACCGACTGTCAGGTTTTAGAACCATCGGAATTGGTGGAGGGGATAACACAGGTCTTAAAAGAGATGACCGATCTCTATATGAAACCCTAAGGGGGTTGTTTATGCCTGTGTTTTCGCGCCGATCTTAGTCTCGGTGCCGATCAGAAGACGGTGAATGTTCTGATGATGGCAAATGAAGATCAGCACGGTCATAAAGGCCGCCAATTCCATGATCTGCAAGTTACCAAACCAGTAGGCATATCCTGGTCCTGCTAGCGAGGCGATCAGGGTGGCGAGGGATGAGTAGCGCCTCAGCAACGCCACCGCCAGCCAAGTCAAACAACACAACAGACCCGCCGGCCAATTGGCGGCCAACAGCACGCCTAAAAAAGTCGCGAACCCTTTGCCGCCTTTGAATTTCAGCCAGAGAGGAAACAGATGGCCGATAAAGGCACCGCCACCTGCCAATAGAGCCATATCCGGACTATAGATGGCACCTAAAAACACTGCCACGGCACCTTTACCGCCATCAAGAAGTACCGTCAGTGCGGCCAGCCCCTTGTTGCCTGTTCTCAGCACGTTGGTGGCACCGATACTGCCCGAGCCAATGGCGCGGACATCACCGAGGCCAGCCAACCGGGTCAGCACCAAACCGAAAGGAATGGAACCCAGTAGATAGCCGAACACAACAGCCGCCAATAACGGCCAAAAATAGGTTAAGTCGCCCAGTGATGCCAGCATGTACTATTCCCTGTCGGAGCCGGAGTATACCCCGACGTTTTCGATATAAATTACCATCTATGGTGGATCGTAAACCAGTCTGGTCACAGATGGAAGGGACATCGTTTCGCGGCCATCCAACTGTCAGGTTTTAGAACTAATGGAGTTGGTGGAGGAGATAACGCAGGTTTTACAGGGTTTTAGCTGACTTTAGTCATCTTCACCAACTTCTGCAGAATGAAAACTATCCATATCGAAACGACAACACCATTTACATCCATAAGGCATTCTTCCAATCAGGTGAAAAGGTTACACCATCAAAGGCCGGGACTAAACACCTCGTACAAACGTGGTAATACTTCAAAGTAAGTATATTAATTCCATGAGTATGGATTATTAAGATCAATCTCAAGCCTCAAAATCTCGGGCATTGGAGTACCCCTTGAGCGGGGTCATGACTTGATTACTAGAGCTAGGGTTTGATGATGAGGGGCTATAATTATACCTTGTGTATAATTATACGGAAGGTATAATTGTAATTAAGCATCAATCAAATGAGACTAATCAAATGACTAATACTGCAACTGTACGAAAAGTAGGAAACTCTTTAGCTCTGACGTTGACAGATACTTTGAAGAAAATGGATTTAACAGCTGGTGATGAAGTCTATATCACAGAAACGCCTCGAGGTATTGAGATAAGCCGTTACGATCCAGACTTTGATCAGGCCATGGAAGCAGCAAGAGCCTTTATGAAAGGGCATCCTAATATGATGAAGGAACTTGCTAAGTGATCTGGCTCACTATTGATATTGTCACTGCAATACACGAAGAATCTTTAGCAGCACATGGCGGTGCTTCGGGTATACGGGATGAAGGTTTGCTCATCAGCGCCGTTACTCGTGCTCAAATGCATCACTCTCACGGCAGCCCCGAACCTGATGTTTGGAAATTGGCTGCTGTGCTCTGTATGGGCATTGTTAAAAATCACCCATTCGTTGATGGGAATAAACGCACAGGGATCGTAGCAGCGGCCACATTCCTTGCCATAAATGGTCACAGCCTCACGGTCGATGAAGCACAAGGTGTTCTTATGGTTCGAGGCTTAGCGGACAGCTCGGTTGATGTGACTGAGTTCTCCGAATGGTTACGGACTAGCGCTCCGTAACTATGGTCGATCGAGAACTGTTGCAAATATAACTTGGAAAGATCACAGCAAAACTCCTACCTTTTCATACACTTATTGATTTAGTGTTTTTGATTATGAAACAAAGCTTCAAAATTCAAGCCGCCATTTTCGCCACTCATGACCTTTTGGACTATCTGCGCTGAACCCGCTTGAGGGTATCGAAGGGTTGATCAATTGGCCCGTACTTGGAACCATTGTTGTCGCAAGGCGAGGGTCGTACAGATCGCTCTGGTTATACCGCGATGACATTGTTTTGGGCCTTGCTACTGGGATTTTGGGTTGATGGGGCGGTCTAGGCTTTGAAAACATGTGGCAATGAACAACCCTTTGCGTATTCAGGTGACCCGTTTTTTCAAATACCCGTTCGCCAACTCAGACAAGAGGACGAGAATAATCACAGTCAAAGTCGCTGTTGCGGCTTTTTCGTATTGGAAAGACCTGACATAGGTTTGGATGTAGAGGCCAATCCCCCCAGCACCGACGACGCCCAGAACCAGGCTTTCACGCAAGTTCAGCTCAAAACGGAACACCGTGTCACGTAGGATAACCGGTGCCATTTGCGGCCAAATACCATATCTAAGCTGTTGTTGACGACTTGCTCCTGCGCTTTGCAGCGCGGTGATAGGCCCCGCGGCGACGTTATCAATCGCTTCGGCATAGAACTTAGACAACATCCCTGTGGCATGGAAAGTGATTGCGAGTATCCCGGGCAACGGCCCCAGTCCGACAGCACCAACCATTAACATGGCCACGAGGATCAAAGGGATCGCCCTGATGGCAGCGAGAAGAGCACGGGTCGAACGCCAGATATAGGGCTGCATTAAAGTTTCAGAAGCCAATACACCGAAAAATACGGAGAGGATAACCGCAAACAAGGTGCCAAGGATGGCGATTTGCAAGGTCTCAGCCAGGCCGCGTAACATATCTTGCCAGATAGTGAAGTCCGGCGGGACCATACGACTGAGAAAGTCCCACAAACGAGGGCCAGCCTTGGCAAACTTTGCCATTTCCACATCTGCTGTAAGCGCGGCCCATGCAATCGCGCCGACCACAACCAGCCAGGTAACTGTCCGATGCATTATTTGACCACCCGTAAACCAGGTTCAGTGGAGCTGCCGAAATAAAGTTTTTCGATTGTACCCTCGGATACCTCGTGGGTTGGCTGATCAAACTGAATGCGCCCATCGCGCAGGCCGACAATCCGATCGGCAAAGCGTTGTGATAACTCTGGCTGGTGAGAGGTGAATACCACCCCAATGCCTCGTTTTCGGGCTTCACCTGTGAGAAGTTGCAGTACCTTTTCTGCCAGAGCCGGGTCCAGGTTACTGACAGGTTCATCAGCAAGGATTAATTTAGGCTCTTGAGCCAGGCACCGGGCAATGGCAACCCGTTGACGCTGGCCACCGGAAAGCTGATCCACCCGTCTATCTGCCAGTTCTGCAAGGTTGGTATCGCGTAAAATCGATCCAACGATCATGTGGTCCTGAGTACTAAAGTGCCCAAAGACGGACGCCCAGTTCTTTGTCCGTCCCAGTCGCCCGTTCATTACGTTTTGATAGGTAGTTAGGCGGTCAACCAGGGCAAAGTCTTGAAAAATAAAGCCAGTATCTGCCCGCGTATTCCTTTGCGGTGGTTTGTTGGCATCCAAGGTTTTTTTCAAAACACTTGCTGTGCCGCTCCACCCCTTTAACCGCCCGTCTAAGAGTGTCAACAAGGTCGATTTACCAGCACCCGAAGGGCCGATCAGCGCAAGGCATTCGCCTGATTCCATCGACAGATTAATATCCGATAAGGATACCTCGCCGTTGAAATCATGGCTAATGCCTGAAAGAGTTAGCGCTGTTGTCACTTCAAAAATCCGTACCGTTTCGCTGTTGACCTTACACCGTCATAATCGCGTATATCTGCTTCGACATACCCATCTGGGCCATAGAGGTAGGCCAGTAAATGTTTGTTCTTATCTGCATTTAGGCTGAGCATTGCCTTAATAAATCGGGCTTGTACATCTGCGTCAAGACCATTTCGAGCAATCACAACGTGGCTCGGAATTTGTTCAGATTCAGCAATCCATGTGACTTCGGCCTGTTGGTCAGGTAACAGCAACAGGTCTGCGTATTGACTGGCACCTGCCGCATCGACCAATCCAGAAGCTGTCTCTTATACACATCTCCGAGCCCACGAGACCGA
>OJDH01000135.1_pt1 | contig 56887 bp, 50 predicted proteins | sample 1592761 | NCBI WGS metagenome assembly OJDH01 (sample SAMN05416855, study PRJEB24817) | seawater metagenome | isolation source: Sea water | place: Canada:Atlantic | collected 2013-11
CTAACCGTATAATTAAGCTTACTGATTATTAAGCGACATGCTTAACAAACCAAGGATTCACGCACGCCAAGCATGGTTCACAAGCAGCGCATACTAACGTGTTTATTAATATTTCTCTATCCCCAAGTCGGCCAATTTTTAAGTGCTTAGTCATGCTACTCGTGTTTGTTTATTAACTTAATAAGAACAAGGGTATCGCCTGTTAGTCACGCTATAGGCAAATATATATCAGTTATCATTTCACCCTCTGGTACGTCGGGAAACAAGCTAACTCTTTCAAAAAAAAGTGGGAAATTACGGAGCTCAAAGCAGGAATTCTCTAACCATTTTGAATAAAGGAAATTTACCACCTCCCCAATAGTGTCATCACTGCCGATATGCCTAACAACTGCGCATTTTCCTGCTGGGATTGTTTTATTAATCACCCCATATTCATTTGCGTCAATTGCGTGAGGAGTAGAACAGCAAATATCAAACCTATAACCTTCTGGCTCAGTAGAACTCGGATCATCATAAACCAAATTAAAAGTCTTGCTTATCCTAGGTGGCAGATGATTAAACTTTCTCCATTGGATAAATGTTTGTATTGTATTTACGAGTAAATTCGGCGCTCCTCTGTGCTCTAAAGCTGCAATTGGTGTTTCGGGGAAATCAATTAACTCGACTTTACAATCAGAATTCACTTTCATATTTTTACACCTTAGCGTTAACACTGATTCATATATAGTTTGCCAAGGAGTCCAATCAGGTTTCTTCCTGAATTCGTACGGGCTTTTATCGAAGTGCTTTTTAAAAGCCCTAGAAAACGCTTCGTGACTTTCATAACCATTTTCAATGGCAATATTTATAATTTTATCGCCCCTATACGCTAACCGAAATGCGGCTCTTTTGAGTCTCAATACTCTTACAAGCGCCATTACAGATATGCCAAAGTATATGGAGCATTGCCTATGAAAATGGAATTTTGATAAGTTCGCGTGCTGGCAAAGCTTATCGAGATCAATTTCCTCATCAAGGTTAGCTTCAATATACGTCACTACATCTGCAAACCGATCGCGATCTTTGGCCATATAACTCGTTTTCTCCTTAGCCGTTAAATACTAACAACGGTATAAATATGACTCTTGACCAAAATTGCTTATTTCTGAAATTAAGTGACGCTTTTAATCCATGATGCCCCCACAAAGAAGTCCTCTTTATGTCAACCTATTTGGAATGGGACAGAACAAACAAAAAAGCCCTAGTAAAAACTAGAGCTTCATATAAGAGGATTATCCCCTATTTGTCCCCAAGGCTATTTAAACGCTTGGACGCCAACAATTCGGGGGATACTAACTAGAACGGCATTTTGAAGCCGGGAGGCATCGCCATGCCGCCAGTGACGTCGGCCATTTGCTCTTTGGTAGTTTCTTGAACGCGGCGTACAGCGTCATTGATTGCAGCGGCAACCAAGTCTTCGATCATTTCTTTATCGTCTTCCATCAAGCTGTCGTCGATGTCAACGCGGCGTACGTTGTGGTTACAGGTCATAGTGACCTTCACTAAACCTGCGCCAGACTCGCCGGTAACTTCCATTTTGGCTAGCTCTTCTTGTTTCTTCTGCATGCGCTCTTGCATTTGTTGCGCTTGCTTCATTACGTTGCCCATTCCACCTTTAAACATACTTTTTCTCTCTTAATCTTTGAAATAAAACTTAGCGTGCTTTGATCGAATCATTTAGCACTTGGGCGTTGAACATGTCTTTAAACATACAAATGGACTCATTAGTTTCGACCACCTGCTTGGCATATTCAAATCGCACACGATTAATACTTTGTTGTAACGCAAACGGCGTGTTAATTGCGTCACCTACATGTACCTCTAGGGTAATTTGTTGTTGCAACACATCACTCAGTGCGCACTGCAATTGCTCTTTGGCTGACTCGGTGTTGAGGTGCTCCTTGGTTTGTACCAAATTGAGCACGACTTTGTCTCCATCCCGAGTGAACTCAGAGTGCAGCGCCAGTTGCTTCGTAAGCGCTGCCACTTGCATCTGTGTTATCAACGCGCTCCATTTATCCAATTGGGGCGCTATTGTGACCTTCTCACCCGATTCAAGAAATGCAGGTACCTCATAGTCCACCTCACATTCTAAATCTTGCGCTAAATGAGCAGTGGGGTCGAAAACGGTATTTTCAATCTCTTGTTCGTTTTCTGATATTTCTTCTTGCGCGTCAACGGGGACCGTCACTTCATCAAGGGCTAACGCCTCATGGCTTAGCTCATTAACGGGTACTTCTCCAACAGTGACTTCATTAACGCTTACTTCATCAATGTCGTTGATGTCATCAAGCGAAGCTTGATGACTAGCATCATCAGTCGCCCAGGGCGGTGTTTCGCCTAACTCTGCGTGATGTGCATTGGGCTCATCAGCATCGTTTGGGTAAGGTGCATCAGCTTGAGCAGAATACGCGTGAGGCGCAGATTGCCCAGGTGAAGGCTGCTCAGATGAAGATTGCTCAGATAAACTCGGTTTTTCAGTAGAAGTAGCCTGAGTGTCCGGTTGATTCCTGGGAATTGTGCCAGCCATGGGTTCAACCCCCGGCCCGCTGCCACCAGGCAAAAACTGACTGGCATCATAACCACCTTCAGACTTTTTTACTGAAGGGGCATTCTCCTGTTCTTCTTCCGCCGCTTGAGTTAATTTGCGGCGCAGCGCGAGTAAACTTTCGGTAGATTGACTTTGCGGCTTAAGGGCTTCTTGCTGATGGTCGACAGCGGTATTCGTATCATACGCTTGCTGATCCTGCGGCTGTATAAAATACTCAGCTTCTTGCAAAATGCCTGCTTGTTGCGCTTCCATATCCTGCATTTGTGCACTGTGATATTCGTCATCATCAAATGGCTGAACTGAGACTTCATCTGCTCGTGTCTCTTCAACAACGGCTGCATCTTCCACTTGATTTCGTACCGCTGCATTATCTGCATGCGTACTTTGCGAGCCCATCGCCTGAGGGGTTAGACTGTTCTGACGAGCTGTAGAATCACTGTCTTTAGTAAAATCGTTGCTAGACGCAAAGTCACTAGGGGTAGATGGCGCATCTTGTGGCGCAGCCACACTTTGCGTGTTATCAACCTCAGTAGCTATTGTTGGTACTTGGGGTGTTTCCTCAGCTTGTGCCGGAGCTGCTACAACAGTTTCTTTAGTCTCAACTGGCGTGTCGTCAGTCGGTGTAGCAGGGTCGTGTTCGTCTTGCATTGGCAGCGGTGCAATACTCGGCCCACTACTCGGTGCTGAGCTTGGTGTCATTGCCACTAGCTCTTCAACACTGGTATTTACTTGCACTGGGCTAAAGGCCAACATGCGCAGCAGTGTCATTTCCAAGCCTGTTCTGGCATCTGCGGCAAATGGCATATCGCGCTTGCCTTGCAATGCAATTTGATAAAGCAGTTGTATGTGCTCTGGCACTGCATTTTTTGCTAACTGATAAATTGCCCGAGCGGAAATAGTCTCAAGCTTGCATGCATCAGGTACAAATTGGGTCAAAGCGATTTGATGTAGCAAACTCATCAATTCATTCAGCACTTGGCTATAATCGACGGCTTGTTCAGACATAAAGTCGACCAATTCAAACACCGACTCATTTTGCTTATTCAGCACAGCATTGAGCAACTTAAGAACTTGGGTTTTGTCCATTAAACCGAGCATATCAGTGACTATGCTTAAACTAACGTTGCCATTTCCTTGCGCGATGGCTTGATCTGATAAGCTCAGCGCATCCCGCATACTGCCCTGGGCAGCTCTGGCTATCTGGGCCAGTGCTTCTGGCTCATTTTGAAGTTGCTCTTGAGTAAAAACATGCTGCAGTTGCTGGGCAATTTGCGCTCGCGATAAAGCTTTGAGATTGAACTGTAAGCAGCGAGATAAAATTGTGATCGGTAGTTTTTGCGGATCGGTCGTGGCCAACAAAAATTTAACGTGTGGCGGTGGCTCTTCAAGGGTTTTAAGCAGGGCGTTAAAACTATGCTTAGACAACATGTGTACTTCATCAATTAAGTACACTTTATATCGACCGCGCGAGGGACGATATTGTACGTTGTCTAATAATTCCCGAGTATCTTCGACCTTTGTGCGTGAGGCTGCATCGATTTCTAACAGATCAACGAAGTTGCCCTGCTCTATTTCAACACAGGTAGAGCATTTACCACAGGGTTTAGAGCCCATGCCCAGTTCGCAATTTAGACTCTTGGAAAAGATCCGTGCGATAGTGGTTTTACCCACACCACGCGTACCCGTAAACAAATAAGCGTGGTGTAAGCGGTCATTATCAAGTGCATTTGAAATGGCTGCGACTACATGCTCTTGACCAACTAATTCACTGAAATTATTCGGCCGCCATTTTCGCGCTAGAACTTGATAGCTCATGTTATTGGATTACTCGCCTTCGAACTCACAAATTGAATGACTTTGTACACCGATTTCCTGAAGTTTTGCTTCACCACCTAAATCAGGTAATGAAATAACAAAACCAGCGTGCTCAACGATACCACCTAAGCGTCTAATTAAATTCGCAGTGGCGATCATTGTCCCACCGGTAGCAAGCAAGTCATCTAACATCAATACTTTCTCACCCGGTTTGACCGCATCTTCATGGATCTCTAGGCAGTCGGTACCGTATTCAAGATCGTAGCTTTCGCTAATCACTTTTCGCGGTAGTTTATTGGGCTTACGTACAGGTATAAAACCAATACCTAGCTCAATTGCCAGAGGCGCACCGAATAAAAAGCCGCGGGCTTCTGTGCCAGCCACTTTATCGAAATTGTATGGAGCGAACTCTTTTACCAAAAGTTCGATACTCGTCGTGTACGCTTTATGGTCTTCAAGAATCGAAGTTACGTCACGAAATAAAATCCCAGGCTTGGGATAATCAGGTACGGTTTTAATAACCGACTTTATATAAGCAGCGGGCACAGCTTTCCCCGTTGTAATGGATAATTAAAAAACGACGGTTAAAGGAAAACCATCCAACCAAGGATGACATGCATTAATGGCAGTGCCAGTAACGTCAACAGCCCAGCGGCCAGATAAGTGAAGTTGAACGGATCTTGAGAACCATTATTATCTTGCATTGAAAACCCCATTCGTCGCGATTTAACTAATATGAATTCAGCCGTAAATGGTAATTCAAACAAATAAAAATTGATAGCCTATTTACGTGCTAATCGCATACGGTACGAGTATCTGTTGCTCTAGCATTTGCTGCACAATATGATTTACGCCTTGTATCACTTGCGTTGGTTCTATTTGCGGGAGACTTTCAATCATACTTTGATTCAGTGACTCAAGTGACAAATGCTGATTATTTTCAATCGTGACGAGCAAATGGGCTGTCATGGCGGTTATCAGTGTAAAATCTACTTGATCGTCACTATCACGATGGATCACTAAATAAACAGGCTCGCCAGGTTCGCTTGGTTGATAATCTTGGCTAATTTGGTGCACTGGAAATTGGTAACTGACCACGCTGGCTAGTTGTGACAATTGCACTGCTGTTATCTTTTGTGCTGCGTCGTGTGTTTGGGTCTGGGTTAGCTTTCTGATAGATACCGTAAGCTCCATCCATTCGTAATGGGCCAGTTCAGCCATAAAAATGGGGTCATGTGGCTGGCGTTCGTATTCATTGCTTAAATACTCAACGAACTCTTTACTGATATCCGTAAAATAGGGCGAACGGCATTCGTGCTCAGCAAAAAACTGACGAGCAAGAGCGTTCCATTGCTCGACCGTATACAAACTTTCAAGCACAGGAAAGCCCGAACTGAGAAACCCCTTGATATTGTTGAAGAACAAATCGCGGTAGATTTCCATTCGTCTTGGCTCGATGCCATGTGAGAAAGGATGAGTAGCAGGATCTTTTAGGTGATCAATGAACGCCAACTGGGTCTTTTGAAAGTCGTACATTTATGCCAAATCCTTGTGTGTTTCGGCCGCCCTGTGCTTATGTTGAATCTGTCGGATTTTGTCAACTTCAAGCAAGAGTTCTTCAATCGGAGGTATATTAAAATCACGCTCTAACAAAGTGGGAAAGACGCCGTGGATCTCATACGCTTTTTCGAGTAAATCCCATATAGGTTGAATCACATCAGCGCCGTGCGTGTCCACTTTCAAATCGTCTGCTTCATCATAGTGCCCAGCAATGTGACCATAGACAATACGTGCTGTTGGCATGGCCTTCAAAAATGCCTCAGCGTCATAGCTATGGTTAATTGAATTTACATAGATATTGTTTACATCTAACAGCATTTTACAATTTGATTCTTCTAGTACTGCTACTGTAAAGTCTTGTTCGCTCATATTGGCGTTGGGCGCAGCATAGTAAGATACGTTTTCTAGTATGAGTGGCCGCTCAATTATGTCTTGCACCATATTAACTCGCTCAACCACGTACTTCACGGCTTCTTCACTGAATGGGATCGGCATCAAATCGTAGAGATGGCCCTTACCTGAACAATAACTTAGGTGCTCGCTGTAATGCTGAATATTATGGGTATCAAGAAACGCTTTTACGTCTCTGACGAAATTAATGTCTAACGGCTCGGGGCCACCAATAGACAGTGAAAGCCCGTGGGTCGTAAACTGACTCCTGCTGGTAAACTGATTGAGCTGTTTTTGGTACTTTCCTCCCAGCGGGATCCAGTTCTCGGGGGCAACTTCCCAAAAGTCGACAGCGCGGGGAATATCGTCAATTAATTCGTTGATCATCTCACGGCGCAGCCCTAAACCCACACCTGATAAATGCTTACTCTGCATCACTTACCTCTTCACTGCCGTTACAAATACTATTCTAACTACTTTTCAATTACTGTTTAGGCTTAGCCGACAACTTACGTCGCCTAAACAATAAAGGCCAGCAAAGCTGGCCTTTATTCAGAAAATTCTATTTAAGAATTAAGCTTAGCCACCACATTTACCTTCGCCGCACTTACCTTCTTTAGCTGCTTTATCGCCGCCACATTTACCTTCGCCGCACTTACCTTCTTTAGCTGCTTTATCGCCCCCACATTTACCTTCGCCGCACTTGCCTTCTTTAGCTGCTTTATCGCCGCCACATTTGCCTTCGCCGCACTTACCTTCAGCAACATCTTGCATGTAACCAGACTCTAAGGTTTGCATCCCAAAAGGTGCCGCGTTTGCTTGAAAGCTAACTGAAGCTAGAGAACCAAGTACAACTGCACCAATTGCTGTAGCGATAGTAGTTTGTTTAATTTGTTTCATATTTGACACCTTAAGTAGAAGTAATAATTTCATGTAATCTTGCTTACAAATGATAAGACCCAGCGATGTAAATGAATATTTCACCGGCGAGAAAAATATTTACATTTAATCTCGATTTCCTCCTTGAAACATAAGTTCACACCCAGTGTAGACTATGAATCAAAGGTTTGAGTAAAGCTTTCAAATTAACCATAACTTGCGTGTTACTCAGTATTAAACTGGTGAGCAAGCTCGAAATCTAAGAATAGCTTAGGTGCCAAACTGAGTTAAACTGGTGCATTATCATTAGAAACACTCACTCGTAACACTATTGGTCTTTAAGACTCGCTAATATAGCTGCGTCTAGCGCTTTTTCGTGCTCCTTAAATACGCTAGGCCCTATGGCTTTGGGAGTGTTGCCATGTTTGGCTATAACGACTCCGAGTTCAGGATAGATGGCAATTGATTGGCCAAAGATACCGGAGGCGCGAAACTTGTCGCTGCCAGTTTCTAACCACCACTGGTAACCATAATTAGGGTAAGTGGTCGATGGTGTTATCGAGTCTTTTATCCAGTTGACCGGCAGTGGAGAGCTGGGTGGTGACGACAACTGTTCATAGGCGAACAGCCCTAGCCGAGCAAAGTCTCGCAAGCTAGCCAGTAAGCAACAACCGCCGGTTTCAACACCGTTTGGTCTATCAAGTACCCAAAATGCGTCGTTTTCCATGGCGTACGGTTGCCATATTTTATCTTGTAAATAGGTGGCAGCATTGTTGCCAATCGCTGAGCGTAAAAGCTCGCCAATCAAGTTCGACTCTGCGGTATTGTAGTTAAACACGGTACCCGGCTCGTGCGCTCTTGGAAGCGCTTTGACGTAGTTAATTAACGTTATGCCATTTGCTCCACCTGCTTTTGAAACATCAGAATTTGGGTCGCTGTAATCTTCATTCCACTGAACGCCAGAATTCATGTGCAGCACATTTTTAATGGTTACGCCGTCATAAGCCGAGCCTTTCAGCTGGGGCAAATAGTCAACCACCTGATCATTTACGCTGGCTATATAGCCATCTTTAACGGCAGTACCAATCAGTAACGATGAAACCGATTTAGTGACTGAGAAAGATATCCAGCGGGTATTCTTATCATTTCCTTCTGTATAATTTTCATAAACCAACTCACCATCTTTTAGCACCACCAGCCCTACCGCGCTTTTAAGAGCAATGAAATCTTCAATCGTATGCTTAGTCCCCTGAACCTGGTAGGTAATATTTTTCAGACCTATGTCATTCAACACCATAGGTTGTGCATTTTTAGCTTTGGTAACGACTCTGGTTGGCCACATTCTGCTAATACTTTTAAAGCCGATCGCGCGCTCCTCGTGGGTCCAAAAGAGTATTTCACTGCTGCGTTCCAGTAATTTACTCTTTTCAATAAACGCATCGTCTGAAGTTGTATCGGCAGAAGCATGACCCATTGTTATGCCGATGCTGAATATTGATAGCGACAAAAAACCACATGCGTTTAGACCGAACTGAGTGAATTTATTCATATACTTCATTTTCTGCTTTCCCTGCGTTGGCTGGATAAATAAACGAGAAAAACCCATTTTACTGCTCATCACTATGCATCTAAAGATACGGTTAATTTTCAGCCATTAACATATAACATCTGGTTAACATCAGCAAACTAAGCTAAACGTCGGTGAACCGTCAAGATCGAAGGGACAGTGTGGTGACTCAGTTCTGAGTGAAAGAGTGTTGTGTTGTGTTGTTTTGGCTCTATTCATAACGGAAGAAAATATTCGGAATGACAAAAATTGCACAGGCAGGCATGCAAGGATGTGCAAAGAGCCGCGCAATAAACTGTGCAAAGCAATGTGTGGCGGCCACCACGAGCTTGAAAGGAAAGCGGTGTACGGCAAATCTCTAAAATAGCCTGAACACAGTGTGCTTGTGACTCATTTTCGCCACTGAGTTGAGCGAAGTTTATTCGCTTTGCTAAACATTACTCACATGTAGGCTATTTAATCAGGAAAGCTTATTTTGCCCATGGTGATATCCGGGATCCCCTGCTCTATGTTGCCAAACGGCTGTTGCCCACCAACTAGGCATTCGTTGGCTAATATGGCGAACAACACCGCTTCTTTGGCGTCAGGGTCTATCCCTAGCGTGCCGGTATTTTGAATGTTCGACACTTTGGGGCACAATCGCAAAATATGCTCCATCAATAGCGGGTTATGAATGCCCCCGCCACTGGCGTATACACAGAAGTCTCCGAGCTCAGCAGCCGCAAAATTAATGGCATTTGCAATTGTTGTCGCCGAAAATAAGTTCAAGGTGGCGAGTACGTCTTCATGGGATAAATGTTGCGTGGATGAGCGCACCTGTGCAGCATGCAAATAATCCAAATTGAATACTTCGGGGCCAGTGGTTTTAGGGAAATCTAGTGCAAAAAACGCATGTTGCAATAAGCTATCCAATAAACTTGGCTGCACCGTACCCTGACATGCAATTGCGCTATCCTTGTCATAATGTAGTGGCGTAAAGTGGCGCTGCACGTATGCATCCATGATGGTGTTGCCAGGCCCAATATCAGAGCTAAACACCGCACTTGCATCTGCCGAGCACGGTAAATAGGTCAAATTAGCGATCCCCCCCATGTTCAATAAAATGCGATTTTCTTGCTTGCTGGTGAAAAACAAGTAGTCCCCGTAAACGGCCAACGGGGCGCCCTCGCCACCTGCTGCTATATGCTTCTGGCGAAAATCTCCTATGGTCAAAATGCCAGTGGTTACCGCTATATGATCTGCATCACCAATTTGCAAAGTGGCATTACCAAATTCACTTTGACCATGCTGGCGCAATGGGCAGTGATAAATCGTTTGCCCGTGGCTAGCGATGGCATCAATGTCTGTTGGAGCCATATTCCACTTTGCTAAACATTGGTTGACCATCTGGCCATGCAGTACGCCTACCCAAGGGTTTAGCAAAGTGACCTGCTGTAAGTCCACTTGGCGCTTAGCAAACACACTTTTTATTTTTTGTTTGTAGCCTTCGTCGTAATCCACGGTGCTAAATGCCAATAACTCGATTTGCGTGTCAGTGCCGTGACCCGTAATGCGGCACAATGCCACGTCTAAACCGTCTAGCGAGGTGCCACTCATTAAACCAATGACCAAGCGAGAGCGTTTTTTAGCGCTGCGATATAATTGTTCGATGTGCCTGTTCATTATTTAATCTGCTCTTTATTACGACTGAATAAGAATAATTTATCAATAAATTTAAAATTAACAAGAAAGTTTTATTGCATTTTGCATTTCGCTGGGTAAATAATGAGCCTTGTGTACAAATAAAAAACATCAAACGCACAATTTTCCATCGCGCTTTTTAATCGCGCTCTCCATCGCATATTGACCTCGGGATAGAAGAAAAATGAAACACAAAACGCATTCTACCAAGCTGCAACGACTCACCCTAACGCCAATAACGCTTGCCGTAACAGCTGCTTTTTTCAGTTATGCCCCTATGGCGCAAGAGCAATCGCAAGAAGCAGATAAAACCGAAGTAATCTCTATTACAGGCTCTCGAATACAACGCACTGAGCTGGTCTCAAGTAGTGCGGTGGCCAGTGTTGATCAAGTGCAAATTAAACTAGATCGCGCCGTCAATGTGGAAGATATTACAACAAAATTACCCCAAGCAGCGGCCGGTGCAAACAGTACCGGGTCGACCGTAGGTGACTCATTCGGTTCTTCGACCATTGATTTACGAGGCTTAGGGCAAAATCGCACCCTAGTGTTAATTGACGGCACACGCGCGGTGCCATTTAGTTTCCGTAATTCTGTGGATGTTAACATGATCCCCACAGGCTTAATCAAGCGTGTTGATGTGCTAACTGGCGGTGCCGCCGCTGTGTATGGCGCTGATGCAGTTTCTGGTGTGGTTAACTTTATCCTGAACGATGATTTTAACGGCGCAGAGTTTTCTAGCAGCTACGAAACTGCTGATGGTGGCAACGAAACACTCAATTTTGAAGGTATTTTCGGCGGTGATATCGCAGATGGTTTAGGTCATATAACAGGCTACCTCGGCTACTCTGAAAGAAAAGAGTTATTAGCCGGCGAGCGCGATTATGCCATGAGAAATGCCAACTCAATTATCAATACAGGTGGTTATTACACTGATGTTGCCACAGGCAACGCATTTGCCGTAAACGCGGGTGGCAGTGTGCTTGATGAGCGCCAAACCACCAGCTCTACGGCTGATTTGTACCTGACTCAACCGATGAAACGTTTGTCGAGCGGCCTTTTATTTGACTTTGATTTAACTGACAACGCCACGGCCTATGGTCGAGTCATGTACTCTCAAGTCACAGTTGAGGGTGCTGGCGCAAGTGGCCAAGCGCCGATATCGGTGAATCAAGCAGTGACGCTAACCGCAGATAATGCCTTTTTAACTGATGACGTTCGCAATAGGCTAACCTTTGATGCTGACGGCAATGCTCAAGTAAACGTAGAACGAAATCTAGGTCTTGGTGTACAGCACACAAAAGCTGAACGAGATTCAATTCAACTACAATTGGGAATCAAAGGCGATATCACTGATTACTTGCGTTACGACGTTTATGGACAGTACGGTAAAACCGATGAAACAGCGACCCTATATAACAACGCCTATACGGTTGATGGCTCGGGCAATAATCGCTTTGCAGCGTTAGCCAATAGTGTCGATTTGTTCGACCCGAATTTGGATTTATCCAATTTCAGTAACCCACTCATTTATACCACCCGAGAGCGCACCCAAAATGTGCTTGCAGCAACTGTGTCTGGTGACTCATCAGCCCTCTTTGAATTGCCAGACGGCCCCATCGATTTTGCGATTGGTTACGAATATCGCAAAGAAACAGGCGAACAAACGCCAGGGGACGCATTTAGAAACGGCACCAGTTTCGCGACGGTAAGCGCATTTGATATGGATGCTAGCTTTGACAGTGAGGAATTTTATGCTGAGGTGCTAATCCCTGTGGTGTCAGACGTTGCCTTTGCCAAAGAGGTGAGCATTGAAGGGGCTTATCGTGTTTCCGAGTATTCTAATACCGAAGCAGAAGATACCTATAAAATTGGTCTTAACTGGGCGATTAACGATGATATTCGCTTACGTGCGAACAAACTCACCGCGTTCAGAGCACCCAACCTAGGTGAGTTTGCTAGCCCAATCAGTGGTTTATCACTTGCCTTATTCGATCAAACAAGCGATCAGTTTGTGGCCCGATTTGCTGGGCGTTATAACGGCGATCCTTGCTTACTGGGCACAGGAGATACTGCTCAATGCGAACGCTACGGTGCACCTGCGATTGGTACAGCCTACGATGCTAGCACAGCACAGTACACCTATGGAGGCAACCCAGACATTAAGCCTGAACAGGCCGAATCTGAGACCCTGGGTATCGTCTACACCCCTGAATACATTGAGGGTTTCGATGTTTCAATCGATTATTATCACATCGATATCTCTGATGCCGTGAGCCAAATTCAACCCGGCGCGGCCTTGCAAAGCTGCTATATCGATAACCCTGATGCGAGCAACCCATTATGCGGCGCCGTTCTGCGTGACCCAACCACTGGTTTTATCACCACAGCTATTGTTAACGACTTCAACTTGGCATCTATTGAACAAAGCGGTATTGATATAGCGACCAATTACATCATTGATGCTCCTGATGCCATTGGTGGTAAGCTCAAGTTTAGTTATCAAGGTAACCTAGTTACCGAGCAAACTCGCCAAAACAACGCCACTGTCGCGGCTATTGATTGTAAGGGGACCTACGGCAGTGCCTGTTCTGGCGATTTTGCCAGTGTGCTGCAGGCTGATTATAAGCACAGAGCAACCCTTGACTGGCAGTTAGACACCATGAACGTTCAACTAGGTTGGAGACGCATAGGCGATGTAGATTACGCGTCTGACCGCTCCACTAGCATTAGCGCACAAGATTACTTTGACTTCGCCGCATCTTGGCAAGCAACTGACCAAGTGGTGTTAAACTTCGGTATCGACAACCTGTTTGACAAGCAACCGCCTACTCCATCAGCAGGAGCAAATCATTTCAATACAGTCAGTGATTACGATGTAATAGGCAGAACAGTTGGATTAGCCATTCGTTACTCCCCTAGTTTGTAGAGGCTAACTTGTGGTAAACGTGGTTCGAGAGGTGTGATCCTGAATTATCACCATAGGTCTATTAATTTCGATTAGCCCCGCATTTGCAGGGCTTTTTTTATCAGCTCAGCACGCACAGTCCAACCATTAGCTTTATTGGCTATGACTATGGTAAAGCGTACGCCGATTCCGGTAAAATGAGGTGTCACCTCAACCGAATTTGAGGTAAGGGTAACCGACTTCAATTTAGCTTATACAGTAAACTAGGCTGCTTAATTAAATGATGTGGAACTATCAAAAATGAAACCTAAAGTATCATCCCAAGTTGAAGAGCAAGCCATGAAACTAGCAAAGGGAAGACAGAAAAGTGGCCAAACGAAAGAGCAAACCAAGCTGATTGCTCAAGGTATTCAAAAAGGCATTGCTGATTACAAGAAACAACAGGGCATAAAGTTACGTGAAATCGACAAACAGCGTAAACAAAAAGCCAAACAAGTCACAGATAAACCTACTGAGCCAACAATTGAAGTCCCCCCGACCGCGCCTAATAATACCTTACCCTGGGGTCTTTTAGCCCTGAGTTGGATTGGATTTATCGCTTACGTTTTTTGGCAAAAATCTTAACTGCCTTTAGCTGGCGTACCAGCCTATTTGGCCACTCTACTCAACTCAACATCTCAACATCTCAACATCTTAGCATCTTAACAGCGGCACTCGTCTTGATTCTCACCTAAACCAATGACAAAGCACTCGCTCACTATCCACTGTGAGGACTTAGCGTAAACACCTCCATTCCAAACATTTGTTCGCCCTACATTTATTGTTCATTTTTCGAACAGATACTACGCTTATGTTGTGCTTAACGCCGCTGGAATAAAATAGTGGCGAGAAAGCACAAAACGCAAAACGCAGAACGAACGCTTACATTAGTCCTCGCGACTCAGGCGAGTTTTAGCAGGACTCGAATAAAGAGCCATTATTTTACACATCATAAAAAGGAAAGATTGATGTCTAATATCGCAGGTAAATCTTATGCTATGAACGTTATTACACCGCTCACAGGCTGGGTATATTATTGGAATAGAGTAAAATTCGCCGCCGTACAATTTTCAGTTTCAAGGAAGCTAGGCACTACGGGATTTTGGGGTAATTTGGTACCAATGAAGCTAGCGGATTTGATCTATGAGCGCTTAAACGGATTATTGACATTGTCGCTCATTCATTATGCTAGATGGACGGTAATCAAGCAATTTCCACACATACATTCCACCCAACCAAAAGAGCAGCTCAAGTATCATTACATGATGTTTTTCAGTAACTTCAATGGCAGCTGGAAGCAATATGTCGATTCATTCCATATGGCCATACCCAACGGGCTGGATATGCTCTGGTACAAAAACGTTAAGTACCCAAACTCCGTCCCGCTGCAACCCTTTCACAGTTACATTACCTACAACCAGATTTGGACCAATCATTATTACAACGCTTACCCACTTGCGGCATCGAACGATATTAAAGGTGCAGAAGCATTGACCAATGTGCTTAAGAAATTTATTGACGAAAGCGACCTAAACAATGACCCGGCGTTATTTCAACGGCGCTTCGAACAACTGCTAGACGAGCAACAGCGTAATTTAGGCTTGATGGCGCCTACTCCGATCATTAGCTTGTCAGCCGAAGCGGTTATGCATAGAGAGGCATAAATCATGGGAAATCGATTTGGAAATGCTTATGGTCTGACGGTGCTGATCCCCGTTAAGCCGGGCACAGAAAACAACAGAGCCTACGACAAAATTATTCGTGACCAACTACAGAGTTGGCCAAAACATAATGAGTCTCCCCTTGCTCGTGTGCCAAATACCTATCTTGCTAGAGTCTTTTTACTACAAGATGTGTTTTACGAAGGGGCTCCCGCTGTTGAAGAACACCTGAAAAACAAATATCTCGTATTTACCAGCAATTTTCATGGCGACCTCGACACCTATCTTTACGGTATGTGGGAGGAGATTAGCGATGTACTGCAGGTGTTACTTAAATACTGTTTTGCCTTTGAAAATGTTCATTCCGCCACTGAATTTGTGCGATATATTAAAAAATGCCAAATCAATAACAGCCTGTTTTTTAATGGCTCTAACGATAAGCCTTTGCCAGAGCAACTCAAAGCACTGTACGTCAAACAAGCCTTTATTCACTTCGCGTACTTAACCCAACATTTGCGCAACCAAGGTGACAGTGGAGCAGTCAATCTACAGCAATCCTTCAAAAAATTTGTCGATTTGATTGATATTGAAAACCTTGACGGTAACAGCTGGCCCGTTGCCGCTACCCAAGTGCCGGTCGAAATAGAGCAAGATGTGAAAGCCACAATCATGGGTCACAAGGAGGTGAGCAAATGAACACGCGTAATACGGTATTAGATTTACATGACATCCAAGGAAACATAGTGTTCGGTTACGGTCGTTGGGGATACCCGGTGTCTCGCTATCTATTTTTTAAAATAAACAACAAGCGCCAAGGTATGGCATTCATGAAAAGCCTAGTTCCTCTCATCACTAGCTCCGCCCCGCTTGATAAACAAAACAACGGTACTGCGCCCCCAGCTACAACCAACGTCGCATTTACGTACGCAGGTCTGCGCGAATTGGGCCTACCTGATGAGTCAATGCGCAGCTTTCCAGAAGACTTTCGCATGGGCATGAAAGCGCGCAAAGATATACTGGGTGACGATGGCCCTAGCGCACCAGAGCACTGGGATCCTATTTGGTTGAATCAATATGACGTGCACGTGTTTTTAAGTATCAATGCAACCTCAGATACGCAACTAGAGCAACGTTACGAACAGATTTTGCAGCTTATTGATAAGACAAGCGATGGAGTAATTCTACTTAGTGGGCACAGGGATGGTGATGGCAGTACCTTAAGCGATTACCAATCAGGCAATGCCATCGTTATTGATGGTAAACCGACGGCAAATGAACATTTTCACTATGTGGATGGCATCAGTAACCCGGTTTTTAAAGGACAAGGCAGAAATCGCGCTGAAACAGTGGGGGCAGGTAAACCGACTAGAGCATCAGCGACAACTGACGACGGCTGGGAGGCTCTTGAAGCGGGTGAATTTGTGCTAGGTCATAAAGACGAAAGTGGCGAGTACCCTATTGCACCCAAGCCAAGGTTACTGTCGTTTAACGGTAGTTTTATGGTGTATCGCAAACTTCATCAAAACGTTGGTAAATTTACCTCCTATTTGGAAACAACAAGCAAGCACTACGGTGACGCTATATTAAGCACTGATGAAAAACAGGAAACATTGAAAGCGAAATTTGCTGGTCGCTGGTCGAATGGCGCACCTCTATCAACCTACCCTGATTATGCTTCGGCGGAAGAATTTGGCGAACAATGGCAAAGCGCCACTGAGGTGTTGTTTTACCAAGCTGATGCAACAACCGAGGAGAAAAATAACGCCAGAGAAAAATACGAAACCCTAAAAGCACAAAGACGTGGATTTAATTATGACCACGACGTTGATGGGGCGAAATGCCCGTTAGGCGCTCATACTCGGCGAACTAACCCTAGAGGGTCTCTCGAATTTGATACTCAAGGCGCGTTCGACACGCCAGGGGCAATGGTCAACCGTCGTCGTATTCTAAGAAGAGGTTTACCCTACGGTAATTCCAGCGATCGAACCAATAATAGTGCAGAGCACGGTACTATTTTCATGGTGATTAACGCCAGTATTGAGCGCCAATTCGAATTCGTGCAGCAACAATGGATCAACTATGGAAACGACTTTAAACTCAGCAACGAAAAAGACGTTTTACTGGGGAATCATGGTGAGACACAAGACGGAAACCCCGATGGCAGAACGGTAATAAATGGCAATAAAACCTTAGGGCAACCCACCTATATGTGTTCCGGCATGCCACGATTTGTAGAAACGCGAGGCGGTGACTATTTCTTTATCCCCAGCTTAACGGCATTACGTATGATTGCAGAGGGAATTATCGACCCAACTTAGGGGCGCTAAGCCGACAAATTTCAGCCACACATTGCTGATAACGTTACCAGCGTCAAAAACAAAAAAGTGGACATGCTTTTTCATCTGCATGTCCGCTTAAAGCACTGTTCTATCACTTGATACACATTCTGACAGTCATCAATAAGTACAGAAAATCGTCACAATGAATCGAAGCACAACCGAAAAATGATTAGCCGATTAGCCGTCCAGTCATTTTATATAAATGAATTATTTTACGCTATCTGGTGTATTGCCAGTCTCGCTTTTTTCATTATCCAAGGTGTAATCTCGCAATTCCGGCGAATATGTATCTCTAAGAATTTCAAGCACCGGTGAATGAAAATCGCGTACATACAGAATATAAGTCACCCAAATCGTTGCGACAATAAATGCTACTGGGTGTAAAAACCAAGTAGACGCAGCGATACCATAATAATATGAGCGAATGCCACGATTAAATTCATTGCCAGCGCAAGAGTTAACCCGAGCCATACGTTTAGCCGTCTTGATTCTATATTCCTCAGAAGGCATGTTGCCACGATATGGACTGCCCCCAATCAAAATACACAAAAAGTTAAACTGTCTTAAAGACCAAGTGAATTTGAAGTAAGCGTTAACAAAAATGAAAATAAGTAAGATAAGTTTAAGCTCAATTAAACCACTGGAAACCGCTTGAGCAAAAGGCATATCTTCTGAAAAGCTCAGCAAACGCTCCACTGAGCCCACTAAAGCAAACAAACCAGCAATAATATAAATCGTGGTCGAGGCATAAAAAGACACACTCGCCATTAGATTACTCGTCAGGCCTGCACAGGCAACGGGAATTTCCCGCGCCGCTGATTCCATCGCCCACTGTAGTCGATATTCGTGCGTGATACCGATAAGCCCTTTGCGACCTATTTCTCCCCGCTCTAGTACAAAGCGATACCCCATCCAACAACTGAAAAACAGCGCAATACCCAAGTAATCAACCCAAGATAACAGCAATACAATATTCTTCAGGTCGTCCATATGTTTACAATCCTCTTGTTGCCTCTCAGCTGGGTTAGGTGATCAATACCGACATTGAATGTCGTTAAATTGAGCGGATTGTAGCAAAGGAAGAAGTATTCTACTTGAGTGATTTGTCTAACAGATTCATTAATCTAACGAGGAGATACGACTGGTCCAATGGCATTGCATCTACAACGTGTGGAAGTGGCAAACATCAACTAAGACGTGCTTCTAAACTAACTTTCCATCAGAGTAGGATAATATGCAAAACAGCATTCGGCTAAAGTTACTCTTTTATTGCTCTTCTTTGCGTATCGTCTTGCAGGTGCTCAAAAGCGTATTCAGGTGGGTCATTATCTAGCTTTTGAATAGGCTGGTTCCTTACGCACGTTAGGGTATCTGCCATATACTGGCAGGTGCCGATATATAGATCATTGTGCGCACCTTGGTATTCGCACGCCTGAGATCGCTCTTTCTGTTTACATGCATTAAGGGCTTTCAAATTTAGTTGGCCTGAATGTGCCGATACGTTGCTACTAGCTAGCAATAGCACGGTAGCAACGCATATGCTGCAACACTTAATAGTACGCCCTCGAATTAACGTCACAGAGGATACTCCTCCAGCGGTACTCATTTAACGATGCTCGGGCGGAGGGCCGCCTGCTTCATTTGGCGCTCCATCAGGTCTACCACCAGGAGGACCGCCATCTGTGCCTCCGCCAGGAGGGCCACCAGCAGGTCTTACAGACTCTCCATGTAAACAACCAATGAACATGTTCTCGCTCGGGCTTGCTGCATGATAATGATAACCTCTTGTGTCATCAGTCGTCCCTCTGCACTCATCCAAAGATTCTTCATTACCCTTCGCATCGCGCATGGCATAAATACCATAACCATCAACAGCATAGCCAATTAACGGTGCATGCCCGTCATCGCTTACTGAAGCATTGCTACAGCCTGTTGTCGAATGATAATGATATCCTTGATGCAGGTTAATATGACCACCACAGTCATCAAAAGCGGCAATCGTATAGCTACCCAAAATCTCGCTAATCGGTGCTGGGCCAGATAGCTCTGTTCCATCTAAAGCGATACCTACCGTATGCAGTCGCCATGCATGAGCAGAAGGAATTGGTGTGGTTGGAATTAAATACGTTAAAGAAAAATCCTCATCAAGGTAGCTCAACTCACATTCAATACAGTTCTGCTTATATTGCTCTTCAACATCAGGTCGGGCCGCCCCTGAGCAAGATGCTTTATCGGCGGTGTAGCGCACTTTTCCTGTCTTCGCATCGTAGAGTAACCATTTTTCATCGCCGTAATAATCATCAAGCGTTAAGATGAAGTTACCGGTAAGGTCGACTAGGTCACCCTCTCCATCTTTGCTAAACCAACTACCTGAGACGTCAGCGCCATCGTCGATTGTTCTGGGGCAAAATGGGCCTGGTGCTCGCCCTGCTGGCGCGCCAGAAGTAATAAATTGGTAACACGTGGTAGCGGTCCCCTGGGCTGTTTCGCAATCAACAATTTTAGGCGGTTGCAAAAATGCCCCGTCAGCAAACAACGAAACCTCTAACCCCGAGTTTTTGGTTAGGTCTTTCTCTGAGGATGACTCTGATGAATCATCGCAAGCAATAAGGCCGAATGTACTAAGGGTAATTAACCCCACTAATAAATTTCTATTTATCGCGCCCTTTTTACTTTTTGTGCCCATATTACCAGTCCTTTTATTCAAATTTAAACCCGCTTGATATATTCAATAATCTCATAAATGAACGACTGTATGTGGATATTTACCTAGACTTACATTGCTTGTAACGCGTGCAAATAAGCACTTAGAGAAAGAGAATAGTTTCTATCGCCTTGTTTATGGCTATTGCCTTTTTTTCTAGCAATGTCTCTTACAGCAAAGAGTGAAGTGCAGAATACAAACCACCAACTGCGCTGTGAATGCCAAATGAGCCGTGTCCAGTATTAAAAATGAAGGAGGCATTGGATAAAACGGCGCTGAAGGATAGTCGCGCCCACCAAATTGTTATAACATCACATCTTTCACACCTACCCCCCACTGAGAAAGATATAATGTTGTTGCCAGCTCCTACATCAGCCATTCCCACAAACATAATTACCGGCTTTTTGGGGACAGGGAAAACCAGCCTTATTAAACAGTTACTTACCCTTAAACCCAAAGATGAGCGCTGGGCGATTTTAGTCAACGAATTCGGTGAAGTCGGAATAGATGGCGCTTTTTTTAAAGGCCGACCTGAAGATAATATTCATATCAGAGAAGTGCCTGGTGGTTGTATGTGTTGCACCTCTGGCTTGCCCATGCAAATAGCCCTCAATCAGTTAATTTCCTATGCTAAACCTCACCGATTGTTAATTGAGCCAACAGGTGTAGGCCACCCCAAAGAAGTACTCGCAGCCTTGCAACAACCCCATTATCAAGATGTGTTTGATATTCAGGCAACGCTCACGTTAGTGGATGCCCGCGCAATCGCTCAGACGCGCTATCGTGAAAACCTAATTTACCAAGAACAGTTGTCCATTGCCGATCGTATTATTGCAACCAAAACCGATTTGTATGAAGGTGATGAAGTTGACCATTTAAAAAACTACCTTGCTGAGCAAGGCTTAGCCAATACACCTTTTAGTATGTTAGATAGTCCTTTGGCCGATCTGTCTATACTTTCGGGCACGAGCGACAGTGTTCTAGATGAAGATCAGGCTTTATCTGACAAGCCTGAACATAAACATGCTCATGAACATAAACACGATCATGACAAAAGCGGGTCGTTAGTTGATGATTTACAGCACGCGGTACAGCAAACTGGCCGCGTTACAATAGAAAACGCCGCCCAAGGGTTTTCCTCTCAAGGCTGGATATTCAATGGCAATAAAATATTTGATTTCACTCAGGCGATGAACTTGCTCAGTGTGATTGAAGTGGATAGATTGAAAGCCGCACTTATTACTGAAAAAGGTATTTTCGGATTCGATAAAGTTGACGACGTGCTGTCCTGTATCGAGCTTGATGAAAGCCCAGATTCTCGCCTTGAGATCATTGATGCTGACTCGTCTAGAATTAGCACTGCTGTGAATGAATTAGAAAGTACGCTCTTTACCTAAAACGAGTAGCCCCAGCGTGTAATGCACGCCCACGTAGGGCGTCTTGTCAGCGAGATGTTGTAATAGGTGCCTAAGATTCAGGTAGTCTAAGCCTTTATATCAACTCCATTAAATAACTTGCCACTCAGCGAAAATTTAAAACAACTTAATCAAGGCGCTCAAATGAAGTCATAGTGGCGCCTTAACAAGGTTACAAAGCACAGCTGCTGGCGTACTTGAAGTTATTTTACTTCAATCGCCAGTGTTGGCATCGCCGAATAAAAATGCGTCACAACATACTCAGTGAACGCTTTTAATAAGTGCGTCAATAATCGCTTAAACCCGCAAAGCAGGTTAATGGGTAACGACTCAGGTCTAAAATCACTCAATACTTCAACTAAAGAGCCATTGCCCAGTTCATTTTGTACATACACGTCTGGTAAGAACGCAATTCCCTCCCCTTGCTTCGCTAGGGAAATCAGAACATGCATTTATTGTGCTTTTGGCTTTAGCTTAGACTTAGACTTTTTCATCTTCTTGTTTGCCTATTCCTTGCTCGCTATATTCTTGTCCTTCTTCCTGCTCTAGCTGTTTAAGTTCTGGTCCATCGCTGGCTAATAGCAATGCAATCCAGCGAGTATCTTGGCCGGACTCTAGTGCAATTTTAACTATCATAGTCAAAGGAACTGACAACAACATACCGACGGTGCCAAGCAACCAGCCCCAAAAAATTAAGGATAGGAATACCACCAACGTCGACAAACCTAAGCCACGTCCCATATATCGTGGCTCAACTATATTGCCCATCACGGTATTAGTCACGACAAACCCTAGCGCGGTTAAGCCTGCAACACCTGGCCCCAATTGCACTAACGCGAGCAACACCGCTGGAATAGCGGCGATTATCGAGCCGATATTCGGAATGTAATTCAGTAGAAATGCCATCATCCCCCATAACAAATAATGGTCGACGCCTAAGAAATACAACCAAAGGCCAATCACTAGGCCAGTAGCCAAGCTCACTAAGGTTTTGATCGCCAAGTAGTTTTTAACCGACAGTAAGAACTTATCAATTTGACGCATCTTCATATTCGGGTCGTCCAAAGCAATATGAATTTTGCGAGGAAACGAATCGGCTTCAAACAGCATAAACACCACAATCAGAAGAATAAGCAAAAAGTTTGTCAGGACGCCGCCGAGGCTAGTTAATAAGCTAGTCGCCATATTCATAGCAGCGCCAGGGTCTAGATAAGACAACAACTGGTCTTGATTAAGTTGTATATTGAAATCGTTCAAGCGCCCAATAACGAAGGAGAATTGTTCGACCAATTGTTTACGGTATATTGGTAAGTTATCACTAAAGTCATTCATAGATTGCCCAACAAGCCCTGCGAGCATAAATCCAAAAACAACGATGAGCAGTATAACCAGTACCACGGATATCGCTCTTGGCACCCGATATTGATTGGCCCAGTTAATAATGGGGCTGCAAGACAGCGCAATAAAAATCGATAATAGGAATGGTACAACGATTGTACTTGCCGCCTTAATGCCGGCCAGAACAACAACAAGTGACGCGAGTATTAACAACACTTTCAGCGAAGGAGAGTATTTCATTTGCATGGTTGATGTCACCTGTATAGTGAGTGAAAAAAGATAACGGAAAGTTAGGTTGTTTAATAGCCTTACGCTGTGTATTTAGTATTATGAAATATATCAATGACATCTTGATATTATCCGTGTACAAAACCTCTAAAAGATATTAACGTACTGATTTTAGGTTATTTTTGCGTCGTAAAACAAGAGTGGTAATAATATGAAGTTAAATCCAGCGACGATCCGGATAAAAAATCTACGCTTACGTACCTATATTGGTATTAATGAAGATGAAATAAACAACAAGCAAGATGTCATTGTAAACGTGAAAATTGAATACAAGGCAGATCAAGCGACAGGTTCCGATAACATGGACGATGCGCTTAATTATAAGATTATCACCAAACGCATTATTCAATTGGTTGAAGATAATCGCTTTGCGTTATTGGAAAAATTAACCGCTGATGTGTTGGCAATTGCAGCGGAACACCCTAGGGTGATATATGCTGAAGCCGAAGTTGATAAGCCCCATGCTTTACGGTTTTCAGATTCAGTTTCCCTTTGTCTTTCGTGCTCTAAAACGTAACAAAACAAGGATTTTCTATGCGTATTTTGATTACTGGAGGTACAGGATTAATTGGTTCTAATTTAATCCCAAAGTTAAAGCCAAATGATATCACAGTGGTCACTCGCAATGTATCGCAAGCAGAGCTGATATTAGGTCATAAGGTCACATTGATCTCGTCACTAGACGAATTCAAAAACCTTGATAATTTTCATGTTGTCATCAACCTAGCCGGCGAACCAATAATCAATAAACGTTGGTCAGATGAACAAAAAAAAGTTATCGAGCACAGTCGATGGGATATCACTGAAAAGTTAATCTCGTTGATGAAAGCCAGTAATGATCCCCCGTCGTTGTTTGTCAACGGCTCTGCCATTGGCTATTACGGTCGCCAAGGGGACGAGATAATCGACGAAGATTTCGACTCACCGAATGATGAATTTAGCCATCAGTTATGTGAAAGATGGGAGTTTTTGGCCAGAAAAGCGGAATCAGAGCGCACACGCGTGTGCATTATTCGCACTGGGATCGTTATCACTCGTCGAGGCGGTGCATTAATGAAAATGGTTCCCCCCTTTAAGTTCGGTTTGGGTGGCCCGATGGGATCAGGGAAACAATACATGTCTTGGATCCACCTAGAAGACATGCTAGATGGGCTGATTCATATCATTGACAATATCGAGTGTAAGGGGGTATATAACTTTACAGCGCCGAATCCCGTGACGAACGCCGAGTTTAGTAAAACACTTGCTTCGGTATTGCATCGACCAAGCTTGCTACCAATGCCGTCTTTTGCCTTGCGGGTAATAATGGGCGAGGCAGCCGATTTATTACTATACGGGCAACGCGTTATTCCTAAGAGATTGCAAGAAAGCGGTTATCAATTTCATTACCCTGAGCTTGAACACGCGTTAGAGTGCTTGCGATTGTAGCCCTCGTCTCCCTAATACCAAGTTGATAGGGCGCACAGGAATACAAGATGAGTAAACACAGAAAAGCCGATAAATTGATGATGATTTATCGGCTTTTTGCATTAGGTTGCTTGCTAAAATATCACACTATTTGGCGCAGGAGATGGCTGGTATTTAACCTAAGCAAACGCCAACAACCAACCATACCCAAAGCCCCGACGACAATGGCACCCACAACAGGTGCGATAAACCAGTACTCCCAATGCAGCATGGCTTCCATTTCAAACACTTGGCTTTGTAAAAAGAACAGGCTGACTTCATTGGCAAAGGCGGCCATTAGCCCCGCAACCAAGCCAATAATAATAAACTCGAACAATACACTGGCACGTATCAAGCGCCCTTTCGCCCCCAAGGTACGTAAGATAGCCAGCTCTTGTTGCCGTTCATCCATACTAGCTTGCACTTGTGCAATTAGCACTAATGCACCTGCGGCCAGCACGAGTACCAATATAAACTCCACCGCTAATGATACCTGTTGCACTATGCCGCGAAGTTGCTCTATCCGGGCATCAACGTCAAACAAAGTGACACTGGCAAAAGGCTTCATCAAATCTGTGATATCCGATTTTCTAGACTTATCCAAGTAAAAGCTGGATAAGTAAGTCGGCAAATACCCTTGCATCGCTTGCGGCTGAATAACGAAGAAGAAGTTTGGTTGCATAGTTTGCCAGTTCACCTCTCGTAAACTTGATACTTGCGTGTTAATGATTTCACTGCCGACATTAAACGTTAGTTTGTCGCCAAGTTGAATATCAAGCCTATCAGCAATTCGCGCTTCAACAGATACCCCATACAAACCACTTTCAAGGGGCTTATTAGAGTCAAACCATTTACCAGCAGTGATAACATTCTCATGTTGTAATTCATCACTCCATGTCAGGTTTGCTTCTCGCCCTAACCCCTCGCGCCCTTGACGCTCTCCAGGCTCTTCATCTTCTTTGCTAACAGCTGTAGAAACTTTCTCATCATTAATGGCCACGAACCGTCCACGCACCACCGGGTAAAAATGTTCAATATCAACATTTTCTTGCGCAAAATGCGCCTGTAAATCAGGTAACTGCTGTTGGGTAATATTCACTAAGAAGTAATTTGGCGTGCCCTGAGGAAGCTGATTTTGCCACTGGGCTATCATGTCGTTGCGCATGACCAATACAATCAATAACAGCATGATGGTCACAGCAAAGCTAATGAGCTGAATAGCATTGTCCATGGCTCTACGACGTATACGTGCCCAAGCAAGTTGCCATGCCCCCATTTTACCACTGCCAAGCCTGCGGCCAAGCCAAATCAAACCAAAGGTGACAAGGAGTAAACTCATCACCAGTAAAATACCCGAGCCGAACAAAATAGCGCTTAACCCCAAATTACCACTGTACGCCCACATCAAACTGAAAATAGCCCCGCCAGAAGCTAAAAACTGAATGAAACGCGAACTTAATGATGCCCCCAAGTCGCGGCGCAAAACCCGAAGCGGTGAAACTGAAAAGAGTTTAAGTAGAGGGTAAAGTGAAAATAGCACAGCGCAGATAGCGCCAGTAAAAACAGCGATAATCAGTGGTCGCCAAAACCACACGTCAAGTGACACATCTACACTGCCAGCTAGCGCCCAGACCACAATTTGTTGGATCAAAAAGCCCAGCACGGTACCGATCGCAATCCCCAATACAGTGATGAACGTGATTTGCAGCAAATACACTTGCTGCACCATCTTTTTGCTAGCCCCTAATGTTTTCATGATTGCAACAGGATCGTAGTGGCGTTGACTATACCTTTGCGCCGCTACCGCAATTGAAACGGCTGCTAACACGATCGCTAACAAACTAGCCAATAAAAAGTATTGCTCTGCCTTGGCGATAGAGCGTCCGATTGCTGAGTCATCGTCACTCACTGACACCCAGCTTTGTAGCTCCTTATCCAATTGCGGCATCAGCCAGTCGTAATAATCATCTAAATTTGCGTCACTACCCGTAAAGAAGTAACTGAACGAGGCACGACTACCCGGTCCAATAATGTTGGTTGCGGCTAAATCTTGCTCGCTTATCAGTACTTTGGGGTCGCCACCAAATACGCTAAAACCTGCATCAGGCACTTCTGACAAAACCTTACTGACTGTGAATGTTTTGTCACCCACTTCAATTACTTGGCCCAAGCTCAACCCGAGATTCTGGAATAAACGGGACTCAATCCACGCATTTCCAGATTGGGGCAATGTATCAGTTGCTTGCCCTGGAGCGAATGGTTGCTCAGCAATTTTAACTGTGCCTTTCAACGGATAGCCTTGCGCGGCCGCCCTTAAATCAACCAACATCATATTGTCGCCAGAGAATGCCATAGAGCGGGTATAGACTTGATTCGCAGTATTTAAACCAAATTCTTTGGCTTTCTCAATCCAGGCTTCGTCCACCGGCTTACGAGAATTCAGTACTCTGTCGGCAGCAATGAACTCAGCGCTTTTATCGGTTAGGGCTGATTGCAATCGCTCACTGAAAAGTGATAACGACAACACTGAGGCTACAGATAAAATAATGGCCAACAATATAATTGTTAGCTCACCGCGTTTTGCCTCATGTTTGAATAAACGCCAAGCTAAATTAAAGGTTTGCTTAGTCATCTATTACCCTGCCTGACTTTCTGTGGGCGCTAATACATCAATAGGGTCAGTCTTTTTATCAGAAGCAGTCACTTCGCTAAGCTCACCCGCGTTCATCAATAATTGGCGCTGACAGTGCTTTGCCAATTCATTATCGTGAGTGACCAACACTAAAGTAGTGTGCGAATCACGATTTAAATCAAAGAGTAACTGTTCAATTTTACCGCTGTTAGCAGCATCTAAATTACCGGTAGGCTCATCGGCAAACAGAATTTTGGGTTTTGTGATAAACGCGCGAGCAATGGCAACCCTTTGCTGCTCACCGCCTGATAATTGATTCGGATAATGATCGCCGCGATGCCCTAAACCGACCTTCTCTAATATTTCTTGCCCCAGTTGACTGGCGTTGTCCAACCCTGCAATTTCCGCAGGTAACATGATGTTTTCCAGCGCAGTTAAACTTTGAACCAACATAAAACTTTGAAAAATAAAACCGACTTTTTCGCCGCGCAATTGAGCTCGCTGCTCTTCATTCATATCATGCAGCCCTTGGCCGTCGAGATAGATACTTCCACTACTCACTTCGTCGAGACCCGCTAAAAGGCTCAATAAAGTTGATTTACCGGAGCCGGACGCACCTACAATGGCAATCGACTCACCCGCCTTGACTTCAAAACTAATTGGCTGGAGGATCGAAAGTTCACCTTGAGACGTAGTAACCGTTTTTGTAATCGCGGACGTTTTAATCATATTTGTAGGAGCCATAGTGTTTAAATTGATAACGAATTCATTGCGCAAGCGCGCCAAAGTCATATTAATACTTTTACCCATAATATTGGTTTCAGATCAACTTTGGGCGAAATCCAGTAAATTGCTAATATTAGGCGATAGCCTAAGTGCTGGTTATGGTTTGACGCAAGCACAAAGCTGGGTAAGTTTGTTACAAGATGCGTGGCAAAAAAGCGACATTACTGTTGTAAATGCAGCGATAAGTGGCGAAACAACTGACGGTGCGTTGGCTCGTTTGCCAAGATTACTGACTCAACATACCCCGAGTCACATTTATGTGGAATTGGGCGGAAATGACGGTTTACAGGGTCATTCAGTGACCAAAATGCGCGATAACCTGAGGCAAATAGTCAAGTTAAGCCAAGAGTCTGGTGCAACGGTTATTTTGCAAGAAATGCAGATCCCCTCTAACTACGGACGCAGATACACAGAACTGTTTACTAAGGCGTATGGCACGGTTGCGAGTGAACGTGATGTAACCTTATTGCCGTTTTTTCTAGCGGACATTGCCCTTAACGACGAGCTAATGCAATCCGATGGAATTCATCCGAATGCCAAAGCACAACCCATGATCGCCAAATCAATGCAAGCCGCGCTCGGACCTTTGATAAACTAGATTGGGTGAATAACGACTTAAGATTTGAGTGACGCCTCAGGCAGGTTGGAAACAAACATACAGGTTAATTTTTCACTCAAACTGGTAACTGACAGTTTGAAAGTCTAGACTTGTGTAACCGTTTTGATCAAGAGGATAATGTTATGGAAGTCAGTTCTTCAAGCGCTAGTTCAGTACAAACCAATGCACCAGCGCCAAGACAAGAGGTCGAACGCCGGCCTCCCCCGCAATCTTCACAACCTCAAACCCTGTCTAGCCCAGAACCGAGTCCCCAAACCAGCTCAGCCTCTCAAGCTGCTGATCCTAACCAGAGGGTTGGCTCGATTGTGGACGTGCAAGTTTGATACCGCTATATTACAAAAAGTTGTAAAGAAAGCGCTAAAGATGGAAAAGCCAAATAATTATTATAATTTGGTTTTTGCCTATTCAGATCAAGTAAAGGTCAATTATGTGTCTTGCTGTAAAACCTGCACTATCTCCTTGGAATCACGCAATCTACGTACTTGCATAAACAAATTTTCGGCTTCTGGATATTGCCGTGACAAATATCCCAACCACTGTTTAAGGCGATTAGGAAAGTACTTGCCTTTATCACCAAACAACTCATAGCCAGAATAATCTATCAACAATTGATTCACCTGGGACCAACTCATCACATCTTGCTCGCCGCGCACAACTTGCGCCAAATTAGGCATCGCCAGAATACCACGCCCTAACATGATGTCTTGACAATTTGATTGCGTTTGGCAATTGAGTGCATCTTCATGAGACCAAATTTCACCGTTCGCAATAATGGGAACATTTACTTTCTGCTTAATGTCCGCTATCCACGACCAATAAGCAGGCGGCTTATATCCTTCTACTTTGGTTCTGGCATGGATCACCAGTAAATCAGCCCCGGCAGCTTCAATAGCAGCAGCATTTTCAAACGCGAGACTTTTATCGTCAAACCCTAGGCGCATCTTGGCCGTGACTTTATGCTCTTTGGGCACCGCTTCGCGCACAGCACTCACAATATCGTATAAGGCTTGTGGCTCACGTAATAAAATTGCCCCACCTTTGCTTTTATTGACGGTTTTGGCTGGGCAACCGAAATTTAAGTCGACACCATGAGAGCCTAATTCAACAGCCCGTACCGCGTTTTCAGCTAAGGGCTGTGGGTTTTGTCCCAATAATTGCACCCGCACGGGCGTGCCATTTGGTGTAAACCCGCCATTATGTAACTCAGGGCAAATACGATGGAAAACCTTTTTCGGTAGTAAGCAGTTCACCACCCTTACGAACTCAGTCACGCATAGGTCAAAGCCACCAACTTTACTCAACATGTCACGCATGAGGTGATCAACCACCCCTTCCATCGGTGCTAAAATAACTTGCAACTTGCTTACTCAATATTAAAGTGAAGTCGTCACGACAGCGCAACGACTATATACAAAGACCAGAGAGGTTAACGTAATAAAGTGAGTTTATGAGACTAACTTTAGCTAACTTGGCCCACATTGGCAGAACGCTTTCTTGCTGCACAGCACAAGAGGATCTGTTCTTTTCGCTCTTTTGATGCAGCGCCCCAACCAACAATTTCATCCAAAACTCGAAAACATCCCACGCACATATCTTGTTGATCAAGGCAACAATTTCGTACGCACGGAGAAGCAATTTCTTTTTCTTCCATAATGGAGCGCGCTACTTTAAGTTAGGTCGCGCCAGCGTATACCCGCGTCTGCGACAAAAGATGCTATGAGTAATTGTACCATAGCCCCAGTGCTCATAAATATAGTGACCTGTAGATAGCCCCTTAACTAGCAAGCCTTTTTACCGTAATATCAAAACGCGTTCATCGCATGGAGCAGGGAAATAAATAAATATAACAAAGGAAAAAATATGGACAAACATATAGATTATTCAAAGTACAGCTATGAAGATTTACTCAGTGCTAAAGCAGGACTCAATCAAGAAACCTACCCAGAGCGCGCTGCTGAACTTGATAAATTAATATCTGAGAAGCGCCAAATAGCGATTGAGTCAACATCCTCGCCATTGGTAAACAGTTCTCAACTACGCGAATCTGACATTATTTTCCATGGCAAAACCGCGGAGTTTTTTGGTATTTGGATAGTAAACATATTGCTCACGATCGTAACTTTAGGTATCTATTCAGCCTGGGCTACTGTGCGCACGAACAGATATTTTTATAGCAATACAGAAATTGATGGCCATCGTTTTTCCTATTTAGCAAACCCAATCCAAATTTTAAAAGGAAGAATAATTGCCGTTATTCTGTTTGCTGTATACTCGATTGCGAGTGCCTTCAGTCCGACTTTATTACTCATTTTCATCGTCGCCTTTATCTTTCTAACTCCAATTATGATCATCTCTGCCGTGCGTTTTAAAATGCGTATGACATCTTATCGTAACGTCAAATTTGGCTTTAAAGGCCAATATGGCGACGCCTTCGCGACTTTTATTTTACTGCCTATCGTGAGTGTCTTCACATTGTATCTAGCCCTGCCTTGGGTGCTGAAAAAAATAGACGAGTTTTTACACAATAATATGACCTACGGACACCAGAATTTCAGCACTGAGTTAAAGAGCTCTGAGTATTACACTGCTTCAATCGGCGCTCTCATTTTAGGTGTTGTTGTGGCTGGTCTGTCGTTATTCGCTTTGGGCGCTTCTTTTAGTACATTGAGCGCCGATACAGCACAAGCATCCACTTTTTCAATGACAACTATCGGCATAATGTTTGGTTATTTGGTGGTATTTCTAATCGCAACGAGCTTTTACCACGCTCATGTGCGTAATCATTTATTTAACAGTACCCAAATAGAGGGCGTGGCACGATTTACCTCGACAGTGGCAACAACGAAATTGATCGGTCTAAGGCTGAGCAATTTCGTTGCGCTAATCGCCACACTAGGATTTGCTTTGCCCTGGATCCACATTAGAACATCTCAGTTCTATGCAGATGTGACTCAAGTCACTATTTTGGAAGGAATTGATAAGGTCGTTGATGGTGCTCAAGACGACACCAGCGCACTGGGCGAAGAAGTCGCTAATGTGTTTGATGTCGACATTGCACTAGGATAGAGCCGTGCACAGCGCAAACTTCTATCCGGCAGGCAGTTCACGCTGCCTGCTCGTTTCTTTGGATTTCACCAAAGAACATCTCGTTATTAGCAATGAAGATAACGAAGTTCTGCACACTATTTTGAAGCGCGAGTTGATTGTCGCGTCGAAACTCGCGTCCACAAATCGGGAAGTATCAATCCCTGATGTTGGGCAGTTAGTTATCCCCCCTTCCAATGAGATTGATGAGCTCATCTACCCAACGAATAAATTGCAATGGGCAGCCAAACTCGAAACTAGTTATAAAGCAATCGTCATCAGCTTGTTATTAGTGCCCTTGAGCCTGTTATTAATATTTAAATATGGCATTCCTTACGCCGCACAACAATTCGCATCAATTATCCCTGATAGTGCATTAGAGTTAGCTTCAATTCATACATTGCGTGTTATGGACAGTAGCCTTCTAAACCCGAGCAGACTGAGAAAAACTGACCAAGAGGCTGTTAGGTCTCAGTGGAAAGTGCAGCTCAAGCAAGTGCGATTAGACACTAATGCCTACTCCTTGCAATTTAGATACAGTGAAACACTCGGGGCCAATGCATTTGCTTTTCCAAACGGGACGATTGTTGTCACCGATCAATTTATGGACTTAATAGAAGAAAACCAGTCATTACTGCACGCAGTGTTACTGCACGAAATAGGGCATGTTGAGCAGCATCATTCAATGCGGCTCATCTCCCAGACGCTATTTTCCTCCCTTGTCATTGATTACTTTTTCGCTGATGTCAGTGGATTAATCGATATCTTTTCCGGTGTATCCACCACACTCGTTCAAAACCAGTTTTCATCTCAGTTAGAATGGGAAGCAGATAACTTTGCGCTGCAAACAATGAAAGGTGCAAATATGAGCACCGAAGTCTTCGCTTTAGCACTTGAGAAATTAGCGCAAACTCTGCCTGAACAGTCAAAAATGGATAAATGGTTACAAACCCATCCATTGTTAAGAGAACGCATAGCCAATGCTAGAAAGTGAAATATTGAAGAATGTGAGTTTGATTGTGATTTATTGCGATGCTTTGTTGAATATCTAGCGCTCAATAAACCCAGCGTCTTTTAAACAGGCATGGGCGTCTTTCGGATCCGTAAAACGTTTTGGTACAATGCCCGCTTGCTTAAAATAAGGTAGTAACGCTTCGCCCTGGCTTGGCTCGTCTACTATCCAACATTCAAGTTTTTGATTCCGTCGGTCTAATATTACATCTGATTTAAAGGGGGATGTACTTACTGACGCAGGCACTACCCAGCCTCGCATGTCCACTAGAACCGCCCAAGCATTGCCGCGCATGGAGTGCATTGCTTCACCGAGATCAGACAGATATGCCATATCAGTTTGTAAGTTCCAATTACCCGTTGTTCTAATAACAATAAGACGTGATTTGACCTTGATCTGATAAGATGCAGGTGGCAATTGAGACTGATGTGACATGAATATACAACGCTAATGACGTTTAGCTTTGCCTACATAAACGCAGTTGTAACACAGTGATAGCGGGCAAAACGCTCACCATTTCGACCATCCATGATCGCCATTTTTATAAACAAAAAAGCCGTACATCACTGTACGGCTTTTCTTATATGGCGTCCCCAAGGGGATTCGAACCCCTGTTACCGCCGTGAAAGGGCGGTGTCCTAGGCCTCTAGACGATGGGGACAGAAAATCGGCTTTCGAAAGCAAGCTTTCGAGATTTTCTGTAAGGCGAAGTGAGCCAGCGAACTGAGCGACCTTACCTTACAAAAATAACCTTTTACGTTTCTGTAAGGTGAGTCGAGCCTGCGAGAGGAGCGACCTAATCTTACAAAAACAAAATCTGTCTGTATCATTACATTTACTGGCCTAGGTATGCCGTAAATGTTCCTTGATATGGTGGAGCCAGGCGGGATCGAACCGCCGACCTCTTGCATGCCATGCAAGCGCTCTCCCAGCTGAGCTATGGCCCCATACTTAAGTTTCACAAGCAAACTTGCTTTGACTTATTGGGTGTCATTCCCTGACAGCGGGCGCATTCTAGGCACCCCCCCCTTTTATGTCAACGACTTTTTTGAATTTTATCTATGATTGTTGTCTGTTTGCTATATATATGAGCGCTTTGTCTATACGTTGAGCAATTTGCTCAGGTTTTAGCAAATTCAATGTCACATCAAGTGAAGGCGAATTACCTGAACCAGTAGCGGCAACTCTCAATGGCATGCCAACTTTGCCCATACCTACCCCTAAATTTTCCGCAGTTTTGTTAATCGCTTCATGGATGGTTTCAGCATTCCAAGTAGATAACGCCATTAATGCAGCCTTTACCGCCTCAAGAGGCTCTTGCGCCACAGGGCGAAGATGCTTTTTAGCCGCCTTTTCATCAAAGTCTTCATATTCGTGATAAAAGTAACCACTGATCTCGGCCAACTCTTTTAACGTTTTTACGCGATCTGCTTGTACTTTAATGACTTCTTCTAGTGCAGGGCCGGTAGACGTATCGATACCTTGTTGCTCAAAGTGCCATTTTGCATAAGGTAACACCTCACTGACTGGTAGCTCTTTAATATAATGCTGATTTAACCAAATGAGTTTATCAGTATTAAAAGCTGAAGCTGATTGACCTATCGCATCTAAACTAAATAACTCGATCATCTCTTCTTTAGAGAAAATCTCTTGATCACCATGAGACCAACCTAAACGAACTAGATAATTTAATAGTGCTTGCGGAAGAAAACCGTCATCACGATATTGCATTACACTAACAGCGCCATGACGCTTAGATAGTTTTTTACCGTCATCACCTAATATCATTGATACATGAGCATATTCAGGTACTGGAGCCCCAAGTGCTTGTAAAATATTAATTTGCCGTGGAGTATTATTAATGTGGTCTTCACCGCGCACCACATGCGTAATCCCCATATCCCAATCATCAACCACAACGCAGAAGTTATAGGTCGGCGTTCCATCGCTTCGTAATATTATGAGGTCATCTAGTTCACTGTTTGCAATTTCGATGTTTCCGCGAATATGATCTTTTACCAGCACTTTACCCTCTAACGGGTTTTTAAAGCGAATAACAAAAGGTTCGCCTTCTGGGTGATCAGTACGGTCACGCCAAGTGCCTGGGTATCTTGGTTTTTCACCGTTCGCTTTTTGTTTCTCGCGAATTTCATCAAGCTCAGCACTGCTCATAAAACATTTATAAGCTTTGCCTTCTTCAAGCATCTCATTAATGAGCGCTTTGTATCGGTCGAACCGTTGTGTTTGATAATATGGGCCATCGTCCCATGTTAATCCTAACCACTCCATACCTTCCAAAATCGCATCGATGGCTTCTTGGGTTGAACGTTCTATATCCGTATCTTCAATTCGAAGTACAAATTTTCCACCTTGGCTTTTGGCATAAAGCCAAGAATAAAGTGCAGTACGTGCACCACCAACATGTAAAAAACCGGTAGGGCTTGGAGCAAAACGGGTAACCGCTGTCATGGTATAAATAATCCTATTACAAAAAATTGGCCGCATTTTACCAGTCAATGGCCCTTATAAGAAAGGTTAAACGAACAAAGCACCCTGAAGAATTGAACATATATTACCATTTATACCAATCCGCATTAATAAGTACCCCCTCAGAGCATGGAATGGTATTAGTTTTATTTGCAGTGGTCTCAGCGCTTTCATCACTAATAAAACACTAGCTCTAGGCTTATCTAAACGAATGTTTGGCATCCCGTTATCTAACGACCTAATTAATGACAAAGCAGATTCAATGGATCAGTTGAATAGTGTTTTGGGTGGACTGCATAAGAAAGTGCAATTTAAAGGTCAAATTTTACGTGAACGGCAATCAGATATTTTGTTACCTCATTAAAAACCAATCAGAGAAAACTGTTTTTTCTATTCCATTAAACTTACTACCAATGAAATTGCACAATATTCACCCCATTCGTTCATTTTTATAGCACTTAGACACTTTTTTAAATTTACAGTTGACACTCGCAAGCGCATACCTATAATAGCGCTCCACTTACCGAGGCAACTCTTTAAGTGAAACAAAAACGGTCGCTTAGCTCAGTTAGAAAAAGAGATGAGCATCGCCACTCTCAACAAGAAACGGTCGAGAGTCACTGATTCAAGCCAGTGTAGTACAACGTTTCAATATATGGTCGCTTAGCTCAGTTGGGAGAGCATCGCCCTTACAAGGCGAGGGTCACTGGTTCAAGCCCAGTAGCGACCACCACTTCTTAAGTTTTATCCTCTTTTTCATAAATCCTACGTTATCTAAGTAGCATAACTGTATCTGCGATACGCATCGCCGCTCTTCACAAAAGCATAGGCGACGTGGTTTAAGCCCAGTAGCTACCACTTCTTAAGTTTTATCCCTTTTTTTTCATAAATCCCACATTATCTAAGTAGCACAACTGTATCTGCGAAACGCATCCGAGCTTCAAGCTTAGGAACGACGATTAACTCTAGTCGCTCAATAACGTTCCTTATTCATTATTTCAGCTCTCGAAAGGTATATTTTCTCTATTGATGCTTGTTTGTACTTATAATTATGGGTAAAAGTACGATAACCTTTAATAATCAATCCTTTGAAATGCGTATATGAATCCACTGATTGCTAAAGAAACCAAAGTGCTGATCGTTGATGATCAGGTTCTCGCTAAAGGGTACATGAAGTATTCTTTGGAAGAGCTTGGTTTTAGCGATATCACCTATGTGGACAAGGTGCACCTCGCTCTTAATAAAATCCGCCATCAGCGCTACGATCTCATCGTATGCTCATACAACTTAAAACATGAGCAAGATGGGTATTACTTTTACGATGAAATAAACCGCAACGGCGAGTTACCTCTAAGTACTGCATTCGTGTTTATCAGTGCTGACACCACAGCGGATCTCGTTCAAAGTATTGTTGAGTTACAACCTGACGATTTTCTCGCTAAGCCATTTACCGTAAAAGAGTTAGACCGACGTTTGTCGCGCATTCTGGGGCGCAAACGAGCTTTACAGAATGTGTATTGGTGTATTGAAAAGAAACATTTTCCAAAGGCACTATCAGAAGTAGAAGTGTTTTTAAGTGAACCTAAAAACTCAGAGTTTTTCCCCTTAGCATTGAAAATTAAAGGTGAAGTTTTACAGCTATGCGGTCACTTTCCTCAAGCCAAGGCGTTTTACCAAGCAATTCTCAATGTTCAAACGTTTACTTGGGCTCAATTGGGCTTAGTGAAAACCTATTTACACTTGAATGAAGACGAAGCGGCAGAGAAGCTCGTACTTCGGCTCGCCTTTAAGCCAGAATCACAATTGGCCGCATATGATCTACTAATGTCGTTGCAAATTAAGCAAGGCGATTTCGATACTGCCCTTGAATGCGTTTTAATGGCATCGGAAATATCTCCTAGAAATATAAGACGTCATAAAACGGCGCTGGATTTATCTAGAATCACCCACGATTACCATACCCAATTTGATGCAGCCAAAAAAATCGTTAAATTTGCTAAAAATTCTATTCATGACACGCCTGAGCATTACTTAAATGTCGCCCGCGCCAGTATTGATTACGCCATGACAGCTGACGAAGAGCAAACGAGTGCGCTGGTTAAGCAAGCAAATGAATACATTCGTCAATCCCGTCAAGCATTTCCAAAGGCGGATATGCAAGACCAAATAAATGTAATCAATGCTCGACTCATGTATTTGGCGGACGAGAAAGATAACGCCAAAGCGTTACTTGAGCAACTAGATAACGAGAACTGGGAGAATGAAACAGTCGAAGCTTTGCTCGATAAAGCCAAAGCATTTCATGAGATAGGAATACACGAGCGTAGCCAAGAGATATTAAGTGAGATTATGCGTCGTTGTGACGAAAATGACCAAGGTAATAAAATATTTCTGCACTATGTTGAACAAGAACAAGAGGAAAAAAGTAGAATTAAACAAAGCTCCAAAGAATTGAATAACTCAGCGGTCCAGCGTTTTCAAGAAGGTGATATTGACAGTGCATTGAGTACCTTCACCGATGCCTTTACTATTATGCCTAAAACCCCCGCTATTGCGCTCAATTTACTGCAGGTGATTACTATAAAACGCTTACACACAGACGACAATTATCAAAAAACGATCCAGCGCTGCGTCCGCACAGTTGAAGCCGGCCCACTGAATGATGAACAGGAAAATCGTTACACCAAAATACGAGAACTATTAGACGACATCGCCTAGGCCTTATTGATATTTGTGGTGCATTTAGACAACAGTCTGAAAATTAATTCGACGAGGGAGATGCTCGTGACTTTGGTGGCTCCGCACAGAAATCATTAAACGTGAAATAAATGCCCAAAGGCGCTATGCATTTATTCATTGTCACAGCCCTATGACTTGCCCCATTTGATCTGCATAACTGTTTCGCGACCAAAATGCTTTCATATAAATCGGAAATCGTATTCCAAAGTTACGCTGCCCTAATGTATTTTCGTGTGAATGATTAAACCAGCGGAGGATTTCACCTCCGCTAAGTCACTTTATTTTGTTTATTGTATTGCGCTTGAAGATAGACTTTTTGCTGAATAACCTGCGTGAGTATCTGTACGCTGGTAAGAATGTCTTGGTAGCGTAAATACAAAGGTGTGAAGCCAAACCGAAGAATATTCGGAGCTCGGAAATCGGCAATAACACCAAGCTCGATTAATGCCTGACAAATCCCATGAGCGTGTTCATGTTCAAATGCCAATTGGCTGCCTCTGTCTTTCGTCGCTCGCGGCGATACTAGTACTAAATCAGATAGTGCAACCTCTGCTTCCACTAGCGCAATAAACAGCTCACTTAACGCCTCTGATTTTTCACGTATTTGCTGCATATTCACATCGGCAAATACCTCTAATGCAGCATCCAATACACTCATAGATACCACGTTCGGCGTACCACATAGATATTGAGTAATATTATCCGCTTGCTCATATCCCTGTGCAAAAGCAAAAGGTTGCTTATGCCCCATCCATCCTTTCAGCGGTTGGGATACATGAGCTTGAAGGCGTTTAGCTACGTACACAAACGCCGGTGCGCCAGGCCCCCCGTTGAAGTACTTATAACCGCAACCGACAGCAAAATCTACGTCACATTCATCAAGCGCAATAGGCAGCGCTCCCGCACTATGGGCAAGATCCCAAATCACCAAAATTCCTTGTTTATGCGCTAAGTGTGTTACGCGCTGCATATCCAGCAAACGGCCAGTGCGAAAATCAACCTGAGTCACCATTAACACCGCCACTTCAGAAGTAAGGGCCTCTTCTAAGGTGTCTTCATCAACCGTCTTAAGATGACAATGACTCTCGCCCAACAATGCTGTAAGTCCTTCAACCATGTATAGGTCAGTAGGAAAATTCCCCGCTAAAGACAATACCTGCGAGCGATTTTTCTGCAGTGTCATAGCACTTGCAAGCACTTTGAACAAATTGATAGACGTAGAATCACAGCAAATCACCTGCTCTGGTGCTGCGCCAATGAGTGGCGCAATTTTTTCACCTACGGTTGCCGGCAGGTCAATCCAAGAATGTGTATTCCAACTGGTAATGAGATCGTTGGCCCACTGATGCTCTAAAACCTGTTTACCACGCAGCGCTGCAGCAGTTGGCATGGCACCTAAAGAGTTACCATCTAAATAAACAGTATTAGCAGGAAGCGTAAATGCTTCACGTTTTTCAGCGAGAGGGTCTATTAAATCCCATTGTGCTATTTGTTCTTCACTGATGTGTGCCATTATTCACTGACCCGTTGTTTTAACGCTGACAAAAAAGCTTGATACGCATTTGTCTCAGGATGGATCCAATCAAAGTGCCCTGCCCCCTCCACAATTTGATATTCAAAACCACTCTTTAGCGCTTGGCTCTGCTCTACTATTGCATCAGCACTGCCTTGCAATAAGAGTGAATGCTCTTTTAGTACGTGATGATCGGGCGAGCCTAAAGCGTAAGCTTCTGGCTTTTGCTCAGCACTGCCACCAAAAAAAGCAGGAGTAGCAGTTTGGCAGCTGTTGTTACCTTGTGAATAACGAACCACATCAACAATAGCAGCTAGACCGATGACGCCTTTCAACTTGGCCCCGCCTTTAAAAACCTGACGTTCGGGGGCGCTGGCCAATAACGCCAAATGTCCGCCTGCTGAATGCCCAGCCAATATCACCTTGTTTAAGTCAATCGGATAATCCTTAAAGGTTTGCACAAAACTCACTCCTTTTAAGACGTCATTCAAGCTACCAGGCCAACCGCCGCCATCATCGCCTGTGCGCCGATACTCTATAGACCAAACCGCATATCCCTCTTTTGTTAACGCTTGGCTAAACGCTTCGCTGTGATCAACGCTAAAAGCGTTAAGCCAACAACCACCGTGAACAAAAACAACTAATGGTGCAGTACTTTCAATTCCTTTACCGGGCAAATTTTGCGGCAGATACAATTGACCATACTGTAATACATTACTGCCATATGCGATTTTTTCACTGGCATTGGGCGCTACATCTAACGCCATCACTTGTGCAAAGCTTACATTTTGTAAAACGGAAGCCCTCAAGACCTCAGCATTTTTTATTACCTGCTCTTGCTCTGTTGTGTGCTTCGGTAAACTTGAGGTACAAGCGACCACAAAAAATATAAATAGCGGGAAAAGGCTGTATAAAATTTTCATTATCTCTCTAATACATTTATGCGTAGTTGTCTTATCTAATGGCAGAAGTAGAACAGATGCAGGTAAAAATTTGAAGAGTTGAGAAATAACTAAAAGAATAATGGCAATGATAAAGCGAAGATGCTGGTAGCGGGATAACACCACCAGCGTATATGTGAGGAAAAGGAAGCCTGATATTAATCTAACATTTCAAGTGCTATTGCGGTCGCTTCACCACCACCGATACATATAGCAGCTACGCCTTTTTTCAGGTTGCGCTGCTTAAGTGCATGCAATAAAGTCACGATGATACGCGCGCCTGAGGCCCCAATCGGATGACCAAGGGCACATGCTCCACCTTTCACGTTTACCTTGGCGGGATCTAGACCAAGTTTACTCATACCCAACATAGTGACCATGGCAAAGGCTTCGTTGATTTCAAATAAATCGACATCTTCTTTTGACCAACCCGTTTTCGCGAACAGTTTTTCCATTGCACCAACAGGTGCCACGGTGAAATTTTCGGGCTCAATAGCATTTGAGCTATGCCCAACAATACGTGCCAACGGCTTGTAACCGTTTGCTTTGGCTTCTTCTTCGCTCATGACTAACAATGCAGCAGCTCCATCTGAAATAGAGCTTGAATTTGCCGCTGTAACCGTACCATCTTTCGTAAAAGCAGGGCGTAAAGAAGGGATTTTCTCGGGGCGGGCATTTCCTGGCCCTTCATCATTTTCAATGACAACTTCACCTTTGCGAGAAGTGATTGTAACCGGCGTAATTTCGTCTTTAAAAAAACCATTAGCAATCGCGTCACTGGCCTTAGTTAGCGAGCCTAATGCGAACTCATCCATTTGCTCACGTGTCACTTGCTCTTCGTCAGCTTTGGACTGAGCAAAACAGCCCATAGCTTTACCATCATAGGCATTTTCCAAACCGTCCAGCATCATATGATCCAACATATGACCATGCCCCATACGATAACCTTCCCTCGCTTTAGGTAAGATGTACGGCGCATTAGACATACTCTCCATACCGCCCGCGATAATCGTCTTCGCGCTACCTGACTTAATTAAGTCATGTGCAAGCATGACCGCTTTCATACCAGAACCGCACACTTTATTTAACGTAATCGCACCAGTAGCAAGTGGCAAACCCGATTTAATACTCGCTTGACGAGCCGGCGCTTGGCCTAATCCAGCAGGTAAAACACAGCCCATTATGACTTCATCAACAACAGGTGCATTGTCACCAGTTTCTTTTAATGCAGCTGTAATCGCATTTGCACCAAGCTCACAGGCGCTCAGTGCTGACAAGCCCCCCATAAACCCACCCATTGGTGTACGTTTAGCACTAACAATAACCACTGAATCATTACTCATGAATTAACCCCTTACATTTTTTGGTACAGCCGTATCACTTCAAGATACTAATAATTAAACAATTAATAAACAATTAATAAACAATTAATTGAACTTAAAATAAAGAGAAATACCTATTTATACATCTTCGCTCATCCCTAGAATATTTTTCATACTTCGATGTTGACGAATTGTAACTCATACTTTACCTTTACGTTAAGTTACTCTTTACGTAAACGTAAAGCAATATTCATTATTTAACAGAATAAGTAATTGCTGGATAACACATCAATTTGTCACAAGGCTGTTCCATGACTGAAAAACTTTACACTATTGGCGAGCTAGCAAAAGAGCTAGATATCACCTCCCGCTCTATTCGTTTCTACGAAGAGTCAGGGCTACTGAACCCCACCCGTAATGGTCAAAACAGGGTTTACAAGAAAAAAGACAAGGTTCGGCTTAAGCTAATTTTACGCGGCAAACGGCTAGGTTTTTCATTAGCTGAAACTAAAACATTGTTCGATTTATATGACAGCAATCAGAACTCAGAAGCCCAGTTAGAAACCATGTTGCTAATGACAGAACAAAAACGCGCAGTCATGGATCAGCAACTAGAAGATATTAAAGCCTTAATGATGGAACTAGACGAAGTCGAAGCCCGTTGTAAGGACGAACTCACCACGATTAAGCGAGGAAAAATCGCATGAATGCTCCATATCCAACATTGAACTTCGGCCTAGGCGAAGACATCGATATGTTACGTGACCATGTTTATAACTTTGCTCAAGGGGAAATCGCGCCTTTGGCTGAAAAGTCTGACATCGACAACAGTTTCCCTAACCAGTTATGGCCAAAGTTAGGGGAAATGGGGCTGTTAGGTGTAACTGTTGCTGAGCAATATGGTGGTTCCAATATGGGATATCTAGCCCATGTTGTCGCCATGGAAGAAGTCAGCCGAGCGTCCGCTGGGATCGGCTTAAGCTATGGCGCCCATTCGAATTTGTGCGTCAATCAAATTCATAAAAATGGCTCAGATGCACAAAAAGAAAAATACCTACCCAAGCTTGTCAGCGGCGAGCATATCGGTGCATTAGCAATGAGTGAGCCTAATGCTGGCTCAGATGTGGTAAGCATGAAATTGCGGGCCGATAAAAAAGGGGACCATTACGTGCTTAACGGCAATAAAATGTGGATCACAAATGGGCCTGACGCCGACACCTACGTGATATATGCCAAAACTGATATCAGTGCAGGTTCAAAGGGCATGAGTGCTTTCATCGTAGAACGTGGCACGCCAGGTTTCAGCCAAGCGCAAAAACTCGATAAGCTTGGTATGCGCTCGTCCAATACCTGCGAACTTGTATTTGAAGATTGCCCCGTGCCAGCCGAAAATTTAATCCGCAATGAAGGCGATGGCGCACGGGTTCTGATGAGTGGCCTTGATTATGAGCGTCTCGTTCTCTCTGGTGGCCCTCTTGGCATTATGCAAGCGTGTATGGACTTAGTCGTGCCTTACATTCACGACCGCAAACAGTTCGGTCAATCTATCGGCGAGTTCCAATTAGTTCAAGGCAAAGTTGCTGATATGTATACCCAAATGAATGCAGCGAGAGCTTATGTTTACACAGTAGCGCGCGCTTGTGATCGCGGTGAAACCACGCGTAAAGATGCCGCAGCAGTCATACTGTATTCTGCCGAACTGGCGACGAAAATGGCCCTCGATGCCATCCAATTACTTGGTGGCAATGGGTATATCAATGAGTTTCCTGCCGGTCGTTTATTAAGAGATGCAAAATTATACGAAATTGGTGCTGGTACATCCGAGATCCGCCGCATGCTGATTGGCCGAGAGCTATTTAAAGAGTCTGCTTAAAGCGGCATTGATCAACAAAAATAAACCGTCACCATCCCATTTCCATCGCGCCATCGTTAATTCGATGGCCATCAAATTGGAGCAATAACGTGCCCCGTATTATCAGTAAAATAAACGCCAAAGCCCAAGAGTTTGCCGACAATGCAGCGCACATGCAGGGGCAAATTGATGATTTAAATGAAAAGATAGCTTTGATAAAACAAGGCGGCGGCGACAAAGCCAACAAACGCCACACCGATCGCGGTAAATTACTGCCCCGCGACCGAATCAATGAGCTACTCGATGCAGGCTCCCCTTTTCTAGAAATTTCGCAACTCGCAGCATGGGAGGTCTACGAAGACTATGTGCCCAGTGCAGGAGTTATTGCTGGGATAGGTCGAGTATCTGGCATCGAATGCATGATTGTCGCGAACGACGCGACGGTCAAAGGCGGTACTTATTACCCATTAACGGTGAAAAAGCATTTACGTGCGCAAACCATAGCCCAGCAGAACAATTTGCCCTGTATCTACCTAGTAGACTCGGGCGGCGCTAACTTACCTCGCCAGGACGAAGTCTTTCCAGACCGTGAACATTTCGGTCGTATTTTCTTCAACCAAGCGAACATGTCGGCGCAAAATATTCCGCAAATAGCTGTAGTCATGGGAAGCTGTACCGCAGGCGGTGCTTACGTACCAGCCATGGCAGACGAGTCCATTATCGTCAAAAATCAAGGCACTATATTTCTTGGTGGCCCGCCTCTAGTTAAAGCAGCAACAGGAGAAGTGGTCACTGCAGAAGAGTTAGGCGGCGGCGACGTGCATTGCAGAACATCTGGCGTTGTAGACCATTTGGCCAATAACGATCAGCACGCTTTGCACATAGCCAGAGACGCTATTACACGGTTAAACCGAACAAAACCTTTAACGTTAGATGTTAAACCCAGCGTTGAACCTGCATACCCCAAAGAAGACATTTACGGCATTATTCCTAAGGACGCACGCCAAACTTATGATGTGCGCGAAGTCATTGCTCGGGTCGTTGATGGCTCTGAATTTGATGAATTTAAGGCACTTTATGGTAATACCCTAATTTGTGGTTTTGCACGCATCTTCGGCTATCCAGTAGGCATTGTCGCCAATAACGGTATTCTTTTTAGTGAATCCGCTCAAAAAGGAGCTCACTTTATTGAGCTGTGTGCTCAGCGTAAAATCCCCTTGGTATTTTTGCAAAATATCACTGGCTTCATGGTCGGCAAACAATACGAGGCTGGCGGTATCGCTAAGCACGGCGCAAAAATGGTCACCGCAGTCGCCTGCGCCAAAGTCCCCAAATTTACAGTGCTCATTGGAGGCAGTTTTGGTGCCGGTAATTACGGTATGTGTGGTCGAGCGTATGACCCGCGCTTTATGTTTATGTGGCCAAATGCACGTATTTCGGTGATGGGTGGTGAACAAGCTGCCGGCGTGTTATCGCAAGTTAAGCGCGAACAGCGGGAGCGCGTCGGTGAAACTTGGAGCCAAGAGGAAGAACAGCAATTTAAACAACCCATTGTCGATACCTACGAGCATCAAGGGCATCCCTATTACGCATCAGCCCGCCTTTGGGATGATGGCGTTATAGACCCTGCCGACACGCGCATGGTGTTGGGCCTGTGCATTTCAGCTAGCTTAAATAAACCCATTGAGGACACCCAGTTTGGGGTGTTCAGAATGTAAGGTGCATTGAATATGGATCCTAAAATGAGCCAAACTAATTATCCCTCTTCAGAGCATGTGCTTTGCGATATTGATGGGCGTGGTGTTGCCACCGTCACCCTTAATCGCCCTGACGTGCACAATGCATTCGACGATGTGCTAATAGCAGCACTAACCGAGACATTCACTCGTTTAGACTCTGATAATACAGTGAGGGCTGTCGTTCTCGCATCGACTGGCAAGAGCTTTTGCGCTGGGGCGGACCTAAACTGGATGAAACGCATGGCAAGCTATTCATATGAGCAAAACCTCAATGATGCAAATGCATTGGCAACCATGCTACACACCTTAAATACCCTATCGAAACCGACTATCGCCCGAGTGCAAGGTGCTGCATTTGGTGGGGCTGTAGGCTTAGTTGCCTGCTGCGATATGGCGGTGGGCAGTAAATTAAGCAAATTTTGCCTAAGCGAGGTCAAGCTTGGTTTGATACCCGCCACTATTAGCCCATATGTTATTCAAGCTATTGGCGGGCGAAACGCTAGGCGTTATTTCACGACCGCTGAAGTATTTTCATCACGCAGAGCAAGACGCATTGGATTACTCAGTGAAAGCGTGACCGAAGAAGAGCTAGACAGCACCATTGAAACTCTCCTTGAGCATATTCTGAAGAATGGTCCGAATGCGGTTTCTGCTGCCAAGAAATTGATTGCGGACGTAGTAGATCGCGTCCCTGATGAAACGCTTAGAAATATGACGAGCGAACGCATAGCCAATACACGGGTATCATCTGAAGGCCAAGAAGGCCTCGGTGCCTTCTTACAAAAACGTCGACCTAATTGGTATATCTCATGATTAAAAAACTTCTAATTGCTAACCGTGGCGAAATTTGCTGCCGTATTATCAACACGGCTAAACGTATGGGTATCCAAACCGTTGCGCTTTATTCTGATGCTGACAAGAACGCGTTACATGTGAAAATGGCTGACGAAGCGATACATATTGGCCCTTCGCCATCTAATCAAAGTTATTTAAAAGTGGATAAGGTGCTTGCTGCTGCTAAAGCAACTGGTGCAGATGCCATCCACCCTGGTTATGGGTTTCTATCTGAAAACGCTGAATTTGCCAAAGCCTGCGCAGATAACAATATTATCTTTGTGGGCCCGCCTGTCGGAGCGATTGAAGCAATGGGCTCAAAATCTGCTGCTAAGCACATTATGCAACAGGCCGATGTACCCTTAGTCCCAGGGTACCACGGCGACGATCAGTCACCGGCGCTGATAAAAAAACACGCCGATGACATGGGCTATCCCGTGTTACTTAAAGCGGCTGCCGGTGGTGGTGGTAAAGGAATGCGCCAAGTTTGGAGCGAAGATGAATTCGATGACGCATTAGCCGCAGCTAAACGTGAAGCTATGTCGAGTTTCAATGACGACATCATGTTAGTTGAAAAATACTTAACCCAACCGCGTCACGTTGAGGTACAAGTTTTTTGTGATCACCATGGAAACGGTGTGCATATATTCGAGCGCGACTGTTCAGTGCAAAGACGGCATCAAAAAGTCGTTGAAGAAGCCCCCGCCTTTAAGATGCAACCTGAACTACGTGCAGCTATGGGCAATGCGGCTTTAAAGGCCGCCCAGGCCATTAACTATGTAGGTGCAGGTACCGTAGAGTTTTTGCTCGATACCGATGGCAGCTTCTACTTTATGGAGATGAATACTCGCTTGCAGGTAGAACATCCAGTCAGTGAGATGATTTCAGGGCAAGATTTGGTGGAATGGCAACTGCGGGTCGCTGCTAATGAAATACTGCCCAAGACACAAGACCAATTACACATTAATGGCCATGCATTTGAGGCTCGAATTTACGCCGAGGATCCAGATAATGAGTTCTTGCCTGCCACAGGTAAACTTCACCTGTTAGAAACACCGCAAGAATCAGAGCATGTGCGCATTGATAGCGGTGTGGTGCAGGGTGATGAGGTATCGGTTTATTATGATCCCATGATTGCTAAGTTAATTGTGTGGGATACGGATCGAGAACGTGCTTTAGCACGCTTGAGTCAGTCTTTGGCTGAATATCGTATTGATGGTGTGATAACAAATATTCCATTCCTGCGCAGCCTTATTGACACCCAAGCGTTTAAAGATGAAGAGATCGATACCCGTTTTATCGAAACTCACCACGATGAGATTTTTAACAAAGATAAGCAAACCAATGAGCATTTAATACTGAATTTGGCCATGTACTTATCTTTAAATGAAAAAGCTGTCACCTCCCCTAGTAATCAAGATAGTCAGTCTCCTTGGGGATCCGTAAGTGATTGGCGAGCGAATGAATGTTTTCAAACCAACTACTTCATCCAGCTGCATGGTGAAGTTTATGAAACTAAGGTTGAACGGTTAAAAGGTGACAACCAAGCCCCCCATCAACAGGGAACATTTATTGTTAAATTAGGGGAGAAAACTTATCAGTGCGAAGGACAATTAGCGGGCAATCGATTACTGGCAACCGTTAATGGGCATAGTGAAAGCGTCACCATCAATAAAATTGACCACGACTACGCGCTCTTTCATACCAATGGCATGACTAAATTTAGCCATATTCAGAAAGACTTAGGTGTTGCAGATGAAACCGATCAGCACGGTGCATTTGTAGCACCCATGAACGGCACGGTGGTGACCCTTTTAGTTGAGCCAAAGCAAAGCGTTAAGAAAGGTCAAACCTTAATGATAATGGAAGCCATGAAAATGGAACATGCCATTAAAGCAACGCAAAATGGTCATGTGCAGGAATTCTACTATCAGGCTGGCGAATTGGTTGACGGCGGCGCAGCCTTATTAGACTTTATAGCTAATGAGGAGCCTTTATCATGATGGGTGCTTTACCAAGTAAAGTAAAAATAGTTGAAGTAGGTCCTCGGGATGGCTTGCAAAATGAGAAAGTGAATATTGATTTAGCCACTAAGGTAACTTTGATTGAAGCGCTTGCTAAATCAGGCCTAAGCATGATTGAGACAGGCAGCTTTGTATCACCTAAGTGGGTGCCACAAATGGCTGACTCAGCTCAAGTCTTTGCTGCAATAAATCGCCAAAACGCCGTAACCTATAGTGCATTAACCCCTAATCTAAAAGGATTTGAAGCCGCGGTAGCAGCAGGCGCCGATGAAGTCGCTATTTTTGGCTCTGCTTCTGAATCCTTTTCACAAAAAAATATAAACTGCTCAATTGCTGAAAGCCTAGCGCGTTTTGAACCGGTTATCGCTGCGGCGAAAATTAACGATATAAAAGTACGTGGTTATGTGTCGTGCGTGCTGGGTTGCCCTTACGAAGGAGAGATAGCGCCTGGCAATGTGGCCAGTGTGGCTAAAACCTTGTTCGAGATGGGCTGCTATGAAATTTCGTTAGGCGACACTATAGGCGTAGGCACCCCTATAGCCACACAAAAAATGCTCGATGCCGTATTAGGTGTGGTCCCCCTCTGTGCTGTTGCAGTGCATTTTCACGATACCTATGGTCAAGCCTTAGCTAACATTTTGGTGGCGTTACAAATGGGGATCAACGTAATTGATAGCGCGGTAGCCGGCCTAGGCGGCTGCCCCTATGCTAAGGGTGCATCAGGTAATGTAGCGACAGAAGACGTGGTTTACATGTTACATGGAATGGGCATTGCCACAGGTGTTGATTTATCAATGTTAGCTGAGGCTGGACGAGCCGTATGTGCAAAGTTAGGCGTAGATCCTGTATCAAAAGTGGCAAACGTTTACGCTAATAAAATCCTAACTCAGTAACCTACCCCTTACCCAGACGTAACCATACCAGCAAATCGCTCAACGCGAAGCGTGAATGATCTGCTGTACTAGCCACCATTTTGCCTGCTCTTTATTCGGGAAAAAGCGGTAACGTTCGCCAGCGTCGTCGTATATTTGCCCAAGGTGGCGTTTTGAAAATTCTGGCGTTGCAGAGTGCTCGATAATCAAAGCGGATGCCACTCGTCCCAACATTTTTTGTTCACGAATTACTTTTGACATAAAGACAGCAGCATCTGGTACATAAATCGGATCGCCTCTAAGTGCAACCAAAGCCCCCCATGGGCCAACACTTAGTTGTTTCAGTAAAGGCACCACCTCTAATTCAGCCTCGACCACAGATTCTAAATTCCATGGACCACAGCCCTCAACGAGCAATATGTTTTCTTCTATATCAAGTTCAACACTGCCATGCGTTGGAAATCGACTCATATACTTCCCTAAATCAATATCTTATCGAACAGTTCAATGTTAAATAAACGCAAATCAACCTGCGACGGCGTTGAACGCCATTTACACCCTTCGCGGGCCAAAGGTAACCCATAGCCCGCCAAAGATTCGCCTATGAATCGATGCGCTCACTGTTTTTGTTGAAACTCAGCTTCTGCAATAACTTTAAGGTTTTCTAAGCCCATTTGTAGGTCTTCACCGATCATTCGGTCCATAAAAAATGCCACATAGTGTAACAAGGGATTAGCCCCAACATCACCATAATCGTGCCAAATAACCACCGTTTCTCCCTCTTTATCTCGCAGGGTTAGCTCACCAGTTGAGCCAACTCCCATATCGGGGAAAACAAGGGTGTATATGAATCGATGGTTTTCTTCTATGGCTACAATTTCCATCTCGCCATTACCTTGGCTTTCACTCTGCCAAGTAGATTTCATACCCACTGAGGAATCAGGGCCTGCGTAAGCTACTTGCATATCTGGGTCGCGTTCGAACCACACTCCCCAGTGCTGCCACTTCTTCAAATCTTTCACATGTTTAAAAATAATATCTGCAGGAGCTTCAATTCTGATGGTTCTAACCACCTTAAATTCTGATGGTAACAACCATCCGACCACTACAAAAAACAACAGTATTGCAGCGGTCCCAATTGCCATTTTTTTTAGCATGCTCTTTCCCCTTTACTCACCTGTGGCTTCTATAACATTTATTTAACTTCTTGCCATTGATTACGACTATACACTGTACATAAAACAATCAAAAATCCATATGAATCAAAACTATGCCACACGTTTACATTGCAAAGCGAGAAGAAAAGCAACGGCGTGGTGAAAATTCAATCATGCTGCCATCGCTTTAAAGCTGCACGAATAATGAAGTTCTTGCCCAATGCGCAAAAAACAACTGTGCATTTATTGTACTGTTTGAGTTTTTAGCGCCTTCAAACGTTATTAATATGTAAAAAGACATGATAAATCAGATGGAAGCAAATTGAATTTCAAGCAAGCCCGTGACACACTGAAGTTCACAGTATCTGATGACGTACAGGTTACGCTGCTTGATTCTGTGTTTCCTGCGCAACGAGAACGTCTATAAATCAAATAAGAATGGAGTCAAGTGTTATGCCCAATCCAAGTCCACGTTATATTAGCAACCTGACCCGAGATACCTACGCCTTGATTTTAGCTGGCGGAAGAGGCTCCCGACTACACGAACTGACCGACTGGCGGGCTAAACCCGCTTTATATTTTGGAGGAAAATTTAGAATAATCGACTTTCCACTTTCCAACTGCATTAATTCCGGCATTAAACGCATAGGTGTGGTAACCCAATATAAATCTCATTCATTGATCCGCCACCTTGTAAGGGGTTGGGGGCATTTTAGAAAAGAGCTAGGTGAATCAGTTGAGATCTTACCTGCATCTCAACGCTCTTCAGGCAATTGGTATGAAGGTACTGCCGATGCGGTATTCCAAAATATTGATATTATTCGCGATGAAATTCCTAAATACGTGATGATTTTATCCGGTGACCACATATACAGCATGGATTATGCGAACATTCTTGCTCATCATGTGGAATCTGGGGCCAAAATGACCGTCAGTTGTATGCCTGTTCCTATTGAAGAAGCTGCTGGTGCGTTTGGGGTTATGTCCGTAGACGAAAATTATCGTATTCTTGGGTTTGAAGAAAAACCTGAAAATCCGACTCCTTTACCTAACGACCCTACCCGTTGTCTTGCCTCTATGGGTAATTACGTTTTCGACACTGAGTTCTTGTTTGAGCATTTGAAACAAGATGCGCAAAACGAAGGCTCAGAGCGTGACTTTGGTAAGGATATCATTCCGTCGATTATTAAAGATCACCCGGTATTCGCTTATCCATTTTCCAACGACGACGGTGAAGTTTCTTACTGGCGTGATGTGGGGACATTAGACTCATTTTGGTTAGCCAACATGGAATTGGTATCGCCCAAACCCCCTCTTAATCTTTACGATAAAAAGTGGCCTATTTGGACGTATCAAGAACAGTTGCCTCCCGCTAAGTTTGTCTGGGAAGAATACAACCGCTGCGGTGCGGCCATAGATTCTGTGGTCAGTGGTGGTTGTATTATATCTGGGGCAACCGTGCGCAAGAGTCTGTGTTTTTCTAACGTCCACGTTCACTCCTACAGTGAAATTGAAGAATCAGTGCTGTTACCGGATGTAGAAATAAAGCGGAATTGTAAAATCAAGAAAGCAATTATCGATCGTGGTTGTATCGTGCCTGAGGGCACTGTCATTGGTCATAACCATGATGAAGACAGAGCAAGAGGCTTCAGAGTCACAAACAAGGGTGTAGTGTTAGTTACCCGAGAAATGCTTGGACTCAAAGTAGGTATATAAAGTTATCACTTTATTTAACCCAAAAAAACCAGACGCTGTCTGGTTTTTTTATGCCCTCAAGTTACTAAGTTCAGGCGAAAGCAACATTGGGTTTAAACAACTCTCGCGCGCCAGCCTTCAATTGTTCGGTTTATCAACTCAGCCGTTTCTACCGGTGACTCTAGAGGAAACATATGCCCGCCGCTAAACACTTCATGAGTGAGATGATTAGCCTTAATAAATGGCCTAATACGACGCTCAGTGCACACATGGGTTTGCGAGCCAGTGATCAGTAGCGCTGGGCAGGTAAGTTTCCCGTAGTACTTATATATATCGTGAGGGAGGTTTCTGAAAATAGAAGCCTCGACCTCAGGTTTAAAATGCAAATGTCGGTGTTGCTCTTGAACGTGGGTCACACTGCTAACATAATCAGCAATGCAATCACTATCCATATTTTTAAACAGTGCTCTAGCTTGAAAGTAAGCCACTAAATCTTCATCTTTTCCCCACTGTTTACAGCGCGTTACTGTTTTACCCGCGGGGGTTATCTTGTCAATTAAAGGTGTGGCTTTGGCCCCCCTAAAGAAAACACGTGTTAAGCCCGTGATCATGGGCGGATCAAGCATAATCAGCCCCTTGAATAAATCAGGACGGGTACATGCAGCCATGTAAGACACCACTCCACCGAATGAATGCCCTATGCCGTAAACTGGCTGATTTTGGGTAGACTCAATATGGGTGATTAACTCTTGGGTTTGATTGCCCCAGTTTTTAGAGATTGGAAACCGGCTTGTATGGCCAAATTTTTCTATAGCAGACACGCAGTAGTCGCTATTGAGCGCGCTAAATAACTTACGGTAACTCCCTGCAGGGAAGCCATTTGCATGGGCAAAATGCAGATGCACATTGTTATCTTGTTCCAACCTTATCCCCTTAAATAAATAATAGCTCTATCCGTTACGTTTCTCTGCAGCAGCCCAATCAGCAGGGATTTTGCGCGCGGTCCATATGAAAGCGACAATAGCCAATACATAGGGAACTGAAACAGCCGACAAGGATAAACGCAAAGCTTCCACTTCACCATGTTCAGCGGTTAACGATTTACTTAAAATACCAATAAAAGTAGGACCACCGCCCAGTGCAATAATATTTAAGACAAAGAAGAATAATGCCGTCGACATAGCACGCACTTTAACCGGTGCCAGTGTTTGCGCCAAGGCAAACGAGGGCCCCAAATAAAAACCACTGGTAAATAGCAGCACAGTTAGCAGCATCAGAGACGTGTTTAAATCAGTAACCTGTACAGAACAAATATATGCAGGCACCCCAACTAAAAGCCCAAGAGCAGGCACCCAACCGTAGGCTCCTCTGTTAGTTTTGCCCCATTTATCCGTGATAACCCCACCGAACCAAACGCCAAATGCATATGCAGTGCCGTTGATAATGCCCACTTTGATCAGCAGGCTAGTCAGGTCCAAGTTCGGATAGGCGCGTAAATAGAAGTCCATCATCCAAGTAGAAATGGCATAGCTTCCAAATGAGGCTAAGGAAATGGCAATACACATGCCCCACCATGACGGTATCGTTAACAGTACTTTTATGGACTGCCAGGAAGGTGTTTTAGCAGCCGCGGAATTTAAGTTCCCTCCCCTAGGCGGCTCCTTTATCGTTAACTTAAGCAAAATAGCGAGTAATACCCCTGGGATACCCACACTGAGCATAACAAGCCGCCAGTTAGCATCCCCACCTTTTAAAATAAAAGCGGAAGCAAAAAACGCCAGCATGATCCCAAATGGGATCCCTAACGAATAAATCGCTAAAGCGCCTGCACGTTTCTCTTTAGGGTAAAGGTCAGACAAGATAGAGTGAGAAGGTGGACTACCACCTGCTTCACCGATCCCCACGCCAATTCTCGCAATGGCAAGTTGCGTATAGGTCGTTGCCATACCTGACAGCGCGGTGAAACCACTCCAAAGCGTGAGGGAAATCGCAACGATGTTAACGCGACTATAGCGGTCTGCCAACCAAGCAATAGGAATTCCCACCACCGTATAAAGTACCGCGAAATAGAGCCCTTTTAACCACCCTAATTGCGCGTCATTTAAACCCAAGTCAGCTTTAATGAAGGGCGACAAAATACCGATGATCTGTCGGTCGATAAAATTAAAGGCATATACCAAGGTCAGTATTGTTAATACGTAGGTACGATAAGGTTTGCTCACCTGGTTAAAATTTTCCTGCTGAACTACAGGGCTTTCACTGGTATTCACTGTCATTACTGCTCCCTCTATTTAGGTATTCTGCCTCCAATAAATACCTTCATAGTAATCTTGTCGGTGTCTACATAACAAGCCATTTTGTATCAATATTGTAAAATAAATGTAAACATAACAGACACTTATATACCTAAATAAGACGAGCAAATTGTTCTATTGAATAGCTAGGATGTTAGAATTTTTACGTGGTAGAATTACCTTAGACATCCGACCAGTTCTGCCATGTGTGCAGACCCTACATAAGTGACTGGATTTATGCATATTGATGACCTTATCGACGCGACAAACCACTATATCAATAGTGATGAAAAAGATAGAGCCCAACTCACTATCCCTAAAGAATGGGCCCAAGGGCGCACCGCATATGGTGGTTTAACTGGCGCCTTGGTATATAGCGCTATCCGTCAAAAAGTCAGTAACGATAGAGTACTTAGATCGTTTGCTTGCAATTTTGTTGGCCCAGTCATGACTGAGACATCCTTTGACATCGAAGTAGAAATATTACGAGAAGGTAGGAATGTTACGCAAGTAATAGGTAAAGCAATGCAAGATGGCAAGGTTTGTGTGATGGTGCAAGCTGCCTTTGGTGTTTCACGAGACTCAAAGATTGATGTACGCAATACCGACAAACACGCTATGCGAGCCCCTACCAAGGCAGATTTTCTGCCTCAAATCCCTAAAATAACCCCTAAATTCTTACGTCATATCGATTTGGCACGACAAGCCGGTGGCCTGCCCTTTACAGGAAGTACAGAAAGTAAAATTGATGGTTGGATGCGCTTTACCAAGCCGCCAAAAGAACTAACTGATGCCCATCTAATCGCCCTTATCGATGGATGGCCACCCACCACATTGCAAATGCTTAAATGGCCGGCCCCTGCCAGTACCATGAGTTGGAACATTGAGTTTATTTACCCTCATTACACCTTTTCCCCTAAAGATTGGTTTGCCTACCAAGTGCGCACGCGTCAAGCTGCAGATGGCTACGCACAAACCGAAGCAAATATATGGGATACCAGAGGCCAGTTAATTGCAATCAGTAGACAAACCATTGCAGTGTTTGATTAATGAGAATAAGCCATATTGAATACCACTAAAAAGAGCGCTAGTAAGCGCTCTTTTTTATTCTATTCGGAAATACTCAGTGCCCTGCTGGGTACGATTTAGCCCAATTTAATAAATGCTGAAGGTTGACGGGCTAAAAATAGCCAAGGTACTGATCAACTGCATATTGGTAAAATCGAGCGCCGCTTCCAAATCTTCTTCATCTAAGTCGAGAATGTCATATTGCACAGGTTCAATATTATCGAGTCGATTATAGATCTCGCCGTACACATTATTAAGCGCCAAACGAGATGCAAGTTGCAGTATTTTCTCTTCATGACTTTGCGCTTTATGCAAAGAAGCATGCTGATGGGCTATAGGCCCATAAATTTCACTTGGGATCCCCCAAAGTTTGAGTAATTCCGCGCTTATTTGCGCATAGCTTAAACCAAGATGTTTATTCTGCAAGGTGACTGGGCAATGCGTCGCCGAGAACGAACTGCACTGGGCAGCAATATCTGGCGTAAGTTGCAACACGGCTAATTCGCCAATGTTGTGCAACAAACCGCACACAAACATTTTATCGGGATTTTTAGCAGAGGTCTCTTGGGCAATGTATTTTGCTAACAAGCCGCAGCTCACGCCTAGCTCCCAAAAAACACTGAAGTCCACCTCACTGTCATTCATATCTTTAAAAGCGTGTGAGATGCCGTACGCGAGCACTAAATCATAAACTGAGTCTGTGCCTATGACTTGAATCGCTTTATTAACAGTGGTTATCACGGTGGGGAATTTGTATAAGGCGCTGTTCGCGATTTTCAGAATTTGTGCTGCTATAGCCGGATCGTAATTTATAACCTCTGCCACTTCGTTGATAGAAGCACTGCCATCATCAATAAGCTGCTTTATTTTGGTGACTGAATCAGGCAGTACAAACAAATCACCTGCTTTTTCGGCATACTCAAGAGCATTCATACGCACGTTTATCCTTAATTTGGTTATGTAAGAGTGTAAGTCATCCCATCTCTAATGTTCAAGATTAATACATCTAGCGCTACGTAAATAGGAAAATGCGAGATAGTCGCGCGGTAAATTAAATTCCACTAGCAAAACTTCGATTAATTAATACTAAAGTATAAGAACAAAGAAATACTTTACACCCTATTCAAGCCAATCACTAATGATAGAAATTTAATACCAATTCCAAAAAATATTTGCTCTTTCAGGACTCATCCAACTGTATTTGAACAGTGCGTGGGTGAACAGCGACGGTTGTTCCCTTTCAGATACCGAGAACGTAGTTTAAAACCCGCAGGGAAACTCTCCTCGGGCTAATTATCTAATGGAGTTGGTATTACAAGAATCGCGATTACAGAACACCAGCACGTCAGAGATTAATCGATGTAAAAATAAAATAGGGTGTTTTAACAAAACGGGAAATTTAACGAAGAGATAAAGTAAAATGGAGATTAGATGGTGGGTCGTGCTGGATTCGAACCAGCGACCAATTGATTAAAAGTCAACTGCTCTACCAACTGAGCTAACGACCCATCTAATTGTAACGCTTTGAATTGTTTGATTTAACTGGTGGGTCGTGCTGGATTCGAACCAGCGACCAATTGATTAAAAGTCAACTGCTC
>OJDH01000136.1_pt1 | contig 56820 bp, 57 predicted proteins | sample 1592761 | NCBI WGS metagenome assembly OJDH01 (sample SAMN05416855, study PRJEB24817) | seawater metagenome | isolation source: Sea water | place: Canada:Atlantic | collected 2013-11
AAGTGCCTCGAACAATAACAATAACGAGGTTTGGACGCTGATCGTTAACAGACTGCTGGTCATCCGGCAGGAACAATAACAATAAAGCCAGTCTGGGTGACAGCCAGTCTGCTAACGATCAGCGTTATCTCCCTTCCTGCTACTGCCTGCCCAGGCTCTATCTTTCCACCAGACTATTAGAACCTCATTCTGTTTTTGCGTGCCAATGTCATGTGTTTTCTCCGGGCAATAAAAAGCCGGTATGGTGATACCGGCTGTATCATTGCTATCGTTTTTCTTCAGCCGATGTTTATCGCTTCAGGTGCAATAGCGGCCAGCATCAGTGCTGCCCGACCACCCATAGGGACATTGGCGTTGGGGAATACAATCGCTTCGCCTCCGCTCTGGGCGCGGTATTCACCTGCACTGGAGTGGGAGACTCGCTCTCCCTGACTGAACGTGGCGAAGTTTTTTACATCCGTTGCAATATCCAGTTCGAAATCATCAGCATCTTTCAGCAGTTCATGGCAGACATTAAAACAGGTTAATTCCTGCTGCCAGTTGCCCTGACTGAAGCGACCCTCACTGATCAGTGTGCGCAGTGCCTGATTGATCAGCGCAAAGCGGCTCAGGTCGTTCTGGCCAAAGGGATAAACCTTGCCAAGTTCCAGTGTGAAGGCCTGGGCACCATGCTGGTGACTGGAGGAGTAGGAGAACGTTGTTGATGGTTTATTGGCAAACAGCAGCGCGTTAATACCACAGGCGGCCAGAAACCCCAGCTGCTGGGCACTGCAGGGTGCATCATGGGTGAACGGGTGCACAGCGAACTTTTCATATTCCGAACCACGAATGGCGGTATGGAGGTCGTAGTGACAGCGTTCACTGCCCTCAGCGCCAGCGCTAAAAAAGTCCGAAATGGCCTGTTCCAGTTCAGCAGCACGCTGTGCTTCCCAGCAATCAAACTGAGTATGACTAGCACTGAACAGCCGGTTCATATTGACCTGCTCAAAACGCTGGCTGAGGTTGGCGGCGACTGGATTTCCGATCAGGATCAGCAACCGGACACCAATGCGCAGTGTACCTTCCAGCAGGTCATGGATCATATCCCGGATAAGTTCCATCGGTGCCGTTTCATTGCCATGTACACCACAAGAGAGCACCAGATCTAACGCAGGGGCAGGCTGGACCGGTTCGACAGTCAGAACACCGCTGGCGCTTACGGTCAGAAGGCTGCCGTCAGGCAGGGTGCGTTGAGTGATTTCGCTAATCCCGGTTGGGTTATCCAGGGTATAGCGGAGAAAATCGGACTCGGTAAACCGGCTCATAAACACCTCTTTAAACGGACAAAATTCTGCATCCTATAGTAATAAGATCAACCCTGTGATGCAGTTGCCTGGTCGCCTGGGTTCAAATGCTGGCGCTATATTGCAGTTTATTGTTTATTCCGACCATTTGGCCGCGGTTTTACCTGTAATTCAGCCCCTTCTGCGGTAAGCTGCACGCCCGCCTGTCAGGCACCGCCATTGCGCGCTATCCAACTTGAGAGTACACCACATGAGCTTTACCTCGCTTGGGCTGTCTGCCCCCATTCTTGATGCTGTTGCAGAACAGGGTTACGAAACACCTTCGCCGATTCAGGCGCAGGCGATTCCGGCCGTTCTGGAAGGGCGGGATGTTATGGCGGCAGCGCAAACAGGCACCGGTAAAACGGCGGGCTTTACCCTGCCATTGCTGGAAATTTTGCGACTGGGGCCAAAGGTTCAGTCTAATAATGTGCGTGCACTGGTATTGACGCCGACCCGAGAGCTGGCCTCTCAGGTTGCGGAAAGCGTAGAAACTTACAGTAAAAATCTGCCACTGACCTCGACCGTAGTGTTTGGTGGGGTGAAAATCAACCCGCAGATGATGAAACTGCGTCGTGGTGTTGATGTCCTGGTCGCGACCCCTGGCCGTCTGCTGGACCTGTATAACCAGAAGGCTGTGACATTCAGTCAGCTGGAAGTGCTGGTGCTGGATGAAGCGGACCGGATGCTGGATATGGGCTTTATCCATGACATCAAAAAGATCCTGGCAGCGCTGCCTAAGCAGCGTCAGAATCTGCTGTTTTCGGCGACATTCTCCGATGATATCCGCCGCCTGGCTAAAGGCCTGGTGCATGATCCGGTTGAGATTTCCGTCACTCCGCGCAATACCACAGCAACTACCGTTGAACAGTGGATCTGCCCGGTGGATAAGCGTCAGAAGCCGAAACTGCTGATTGATCTGGTACACCAGAATGAATGGCAGCAGGTACTGGTCTTCACCCGTACCAAGCATGGCGCGAATCGCCTGACTCGCCAGCTGGAAGAGGCCAATATTACTGCAGCAGCGATCCACGGTAATAAAAGCCAGGGTGCCCGCACCAAGGCACTGGCTAACTTTAAAAACAGCAGCATCCGGGTACTGGTTGCGACGGATATTGCCGCTCGCGGGCTGGATATTGACCAGCTGCCGCAGGTGGTTAACTTTGACCTGCCCAATGTAGCAGAAGACTACGTCCATCGTATTGGTCGTACCGGTCGTGCGGGTGCCAGCGGTAAAGCAGTGTCTCTGGTCTGCCTGGATGAAGTTAAAGAATTGAACTCGATTGAGCAGCTGATTGGTCAGCACCTCAAACGTGAAGATATGCCGGGCTTTGTACCGGTTCACCCTCTGCCTGAGTCGCGTCCGTTGCGTGCTGGCGGGGCGAAAAGACCGAAGAAGCCGAAAGCCCCGCATGCCGAGCATAAAGATGGCCAGCGTTCAGCTGAAAATGCCTCTGGCCATCAGCCTGGCGGTCGCCGTCGCAGCAATACGATGGGTGCTAATAAAGGCAACACCGGTGGTGAAGGTCAGCGTCGTAGCGGCGGTGGTCAAGGCGAAGGCCGGGTCGGTAACCGTCGTCAGGGTGGGGCTGCATCTGGTTCAGGTCAGCAGAACCGTTCTGGTAACCGCTGATACTCTGCTGATGGGTTGAAGCTACGCTTCAATCCACCCTGCAGCGATTATAGAGCCAGCCTTGTGCTGGCTTTTCTATGTCTGCTTGTCTGAGATTATGATGGTGGTTTGTTGATGGCTTCGGTGCTTTAAATCTGTGTTCGCAGAGGGAAAAATAATGACAATGGAACTGATGCTGGCCTTTCTTGTGGCGGCAATTATCTTAAGCGTTTCCCCGGGAGCCGGGGCGGTGAATACCATGAGTAATGGTTTGCGTTATGGTGTTCGACGTACTGTCCCCGCGATCCTGGGGTTACAGCTGGGGCTGGCGGCACAAATTCTGATTGTCGGGATGGGGCTGGGCGCACTGCTGTCATCATCGGCGCTGGCGTTTGTGGTGTTGAAATGGCTGGGGGTGGGGTATCTGCTCTGGCTGGGTATTCAGAAATGGCGCGAAGCACCGACATTGCTGGCGTCCGCCGAGGCGCAGAACGGTGCGCCCTGGCAGCGGTTCTGGGCGGCGGCGCTGGTGAACCTGCTGAACCCGAAATCGACTATCTTTCTGCTGGCATTCCTGCCGCAATTTCTGCAACCTGCTCTGCCGCAGGAACCGCAGTTTCTGACCATGGGTTTAATTCTGCTGAGTGTCGACACCCTGGTGATGCTGGGCTATGCCTCGCTGGCTGCTTCGCTCAAGGGCTGGTTTCAGAATCCGGCTCGGCAGAAACTGCAGAACCGGGTGTTTGGTGGGATGTTTATCGCGGCAGGCAGCGCGCTGGCCAGTATCAGCCGTTGAGTGCTGCCAGCTGTTAAGCCCGGGGGTTAGAAGTAACGCTCAACACTCAGCTGCAGGTGATCATCCTGACGCAGAGCATAACTGGGGTCTGCTGGAGTATCCGCCTGGAAAAAGCGGCCATCCAGGCTGATTTTCCAGTTATCACCGACCCGGCGGCTGGCTTCAATCAGCAGGCTGGTACTGTCATGGTCAAGATCATGGCTGATTCCGGCCAGCAGTTCGCTGCTCTCGGCATCATTGAGCGTAAAGCGGCCACCCACAAACAGGTCATTCTGATTCTGTCCGCCACTGGTGCCACGCTCATCCCAGCCGTACTCGACCAGTACGCCCAGGTCAGCAGCGCTATCCTGCAGACCATAGAAGGTGTATTCAACACCCGCCTGGGTAGCCAGGTAGTCGTCGCGATTGCTGTCGCGGCGGATTGCTTCAAACTTCCATAACCAGCTGTCGACGGTCGCCTGCAGATCCACACCAATCTGATCCATCTGCTCGTACAGGGGCACCAGTACGGTGTCGCCACTGCTATTAAGCTGCGGCGTCAGAACAGGGTCGCGGTTGGTACCGTGAAACCAGTACAGGCCAATATCCAGCACATCCACTGAGTGACTCCAGCGGATCGCGGTATCCAGATGACGGTCACCGGCACTGGACTCATAACGCGCGGCATCGGTGTCGACCACCAGACCACTGCGCAGACGTCCATCAGCACCAGGGAAGGTACGCTCACGGAAGCCGGGCAGCAGGTACAGATCCACAATTCCCCAGTCTTTGACCAGAGACAGGTTGACCATTGCTTGCCCCAGCTTATCTTCACCGTCGATATCTTCAACGCCATCGGTCTGGTTGATAACATCCACCAGATGCTGGAATTCGGTCACCCCCCAGAAGACCTTGCGCAGGCCTGTCCTCAGCTCCCAGTCATCATTGACATGGAGCCAGCTCAGTTCGCGAATATCGCCGTGGCTGCGTTCGTCATCGTGTTGATCCAGTCGCAGAAACGGGGTGAAAGTCAGGCTGTCATCGCCGTCATTCCATTCCCAGTACAGTTCAGGCTCAATGCTGATGGACAGGTTGCTGGTCTGGCTCTGATCGCTGAACTGAGCGTCTTCACTGAAATAACGCAGTTCGCCGCTGACTTTACCGGCCAGTTCGTAATCGCCCACACCTGCGCTAACCAGCCCTGACTGGGCAGCCAGAGCTGCGGCCAGCAGGGTTATATGCAGAGTTACCTGGCCCATTTTAGCGCGCTCGCTTGAGGGTGTTTTTATTGAAGTCTTTGTCTTGCAGGCCAGTCTGGAAACGGTAGTTGCTCCACATCAGGTCGGTGCTTTTACCGGTCTGATGGTTCACCATATTCTGGCTGTCAGCGCGCCAGTACTTACCCAGATATTGCTGGTAACCGGTGGAGCTGAGAGTTTTCAGCAGGCTGTTTTTACGGTCGTAGAACTCGACTTTCAACATCCGGTACTCTGACTGGTCTATCCAGACCTGACGACGGGTATAACCGGAGTTTTTATCTACCGGGTACTGTTCGACGACGAAACAAGTGCCGTCATTACAGGCTTCATCGCGCAGGTATTTGTAGCTGTACTTCTCGATTTCGAATGAGCTGAGATCTTCATAGGAGAACTCGGAGCCCATGAATGGACCGGACTTATTACGCGAGGCGATGCGTTTTACCCGCTTTAGTGCCGGCAGGTAAAGCCACTGATCATCCGCTCCCACCGCGTGAGAGAAGCTGAGGAAGTTAGTACCTTTTACATCCCGTGGCTTATCGAACATGGTCAGACTTTTGTCGCCGTCATCCATAACCTCCAGCGATTTGAGGCGGATCTCGCGGGTGCTCTCCTGGCCCTGTTTGTTTCGCAGCACCATTTTCATTTCGGCCTGCATATCACTCCAGCCGGCATCACGTGCTTTGGCTTCTGTCGAGATCGTCAGGCCTTTTTCTTCAGCAGTTTCCGCCAGTACCAGAGCCGGGCTGGTTAGCAGGGCGGTGGCCAGGAGGGTGTTAAGCGGCTTTGTTAACGATATCATCGTGAGATCCTTCGGAGTTATCAGAGGTTGTCGGTGTTGCTGTCTGAGGTGCGTCGCTGTCACCACCATCAAGTTTTATCAGCAGTGGCGGCAGGAACAGGAAGTCCACAATCAGTGCGATCAGGATGGTCAGTGCAGTCAGCAGCCCCATATCTGCATTGAGCTTGAAGCTGGACTGGGCCAGTACCATAAAGCCCGCGACCAGCACCAGAGTGGTGATCCACAGTGCCCGGCCTACGCTAGCGAATGCATAACGGACAGCAGCAACGCTATCTTTACCGCGTTCACGACGGGCGTACAGGTATTTGCTGAGGAAGTGGACAGTGTCATCCACTACAATCCCCAGCGTCATACCGGCGACGACGGACAGTGCCAGGCCGATCTGGCCATCGATCATATACCACAGGCCAAAGCCCATCGCAGCCGGTGCCAGATTGGGCAGCAGGCTGATCAGGCCAAAGCGGACGGAGCGCAGCGCAAACCCCAGCATAATGGAAATCAGCACCAGGGCTGCCGAGGTACCGATCAGCATACTCTGGATATTCCGCTGGCCGATATGGGCGAACATCAGGTTAGGGCTAGCGATGTCGACGTTGTACTGCGGAGCATTGTTGGCAAACCAGGCGGCGATCCGGTCTTCAACCTGAATCATCTCATTACTGGTCAGGTTTTGCAGTGTGGTAATGATACGGGTAGCGGATTTATCCACATTGAGCTGATTGTTCAGGTCCAGCCCGTACGGTAAAGACATCTCATAGAGCAGCAGGTACTGCGCCGACAGTTCACGGTCAGTGGGCAGCTTATAGTAGCTGTCATCGTCACCGTGCATATTCCTGTTCAGCCGTTTTAGAGTGTCTGACAGGGTGTTGACGTGATCGACCTCAGGCTGGGCACGCAACCAGCTGCTGAACTCGCCTATGATGTTAAGAAACTCGGGTGCATTAATGCCACTGCTCTCTTTGCTATCGACGGCGATCTCCATGCTGGTCATGCCTGACATATTGTCCTGCATAAAATCAGTGGAGATACGGAAGGGTACGGTAGTATCGAAGTATTTGACGAAGTCATCGTTGAGCCTGTTCTGCGGCATAAAGGCGACCATGACCAGGATGAGTACGCTCATGGCGGGTAGCAACAGGCGTCGGTTAGCGATGACAAACACCGATACTTTGTCCATCAGATCATGATCACCTTCCTCGGTGACACGTACCTTGACGGGCAGCAGCCGCAGCAGGGCCGGAAACAGGGTAACGGAGAACAGGAACGCCAGCATCACACCGATCGCGACCATATTACCCAGGTCACGGAAGGGTGGTGAGTCGGAGAAGTTCATGCTCAGAAAGCCCACCGCCGTGGTCAGGCTGGTCAGCAGGATTGGCTGGAAGTTGATTCGCAGGCTGTCGAGAATGGCCTGTTCTTTCTTAACGCCCTGACGCATCTCGTAGAACATGGTGGTCAGAATGTGGATACAGTCGGCCACCGCCAGGGTGAGGATCATGGTCGGTGCGCTGGCACTGGGCCCGGTCAGGTAGAAGCCCATCCAGCCTGCCAGCCCCATGGTGCCAACAATAGAAAATGCTATGACCATGACGGTGGCAAAGCTGCCGCTGAAGGTACGCAGCAGTACCATCATCGCCAGTACCACCATGCCAAACATCAGTGGCACCAGGGTGGCGCTGTCGTTGAGTGAGGACTCGGCGAAGCTGTTGTTCATCATCACGATGCCCGACAGGTGAACCGTCATCCCCGGATTTTCTGCCTCAAAAGCAGCCTTCATCGCCCGGACTTTGGCAACGACTTGAGGCACTTCTTCGACCGGATTAATGCCCGGCAGCTGCACGGTGACATTGACCACCGTGACATGGGCTTTATCAGAAATCAGTTTGTTCAGCAGCTGGGGCTCGCCCAGTGCGATCTGCTGCAACCGGGGCATATCCGCGTCAGCGATTGTGGCCGGATCCAGCACCAGATCTTCGACGATCATATCGTCGTCTTCGGCACGGGTGTGCTGGAAGTTGGTGATGGAGTCAACGCGGGTAGAAAAGGGCACCTGCCAGCCTTCATCAGTCAGCTGGTAGATGGCGGCCAGGGTGCTGGGAGTAAACACCTTGCCGTCATCTGGCGCGATGATAAATGCGACATTATCACTTTTATTGTATATCTGCTGCATTGCCTCAAAGGCTTGCAGCTGGGGGTTTTCTTCGGAGAAAAATACCCGGTAGTCAGACTTGAACACCAGGTTCTGGGCTCCGGCAGCGGCGACCACGACCAGTGCCAGGGTGAGCAGAATCACCAGCACCGGGTGGTTAAGTACCGCGCGGAAGAGTTTATTATTCATGTAATTCACCGTTTTTGACGAATCGTCACTTTCTCGTCATTAAAAAAGCGGTCACTCCAGAAAGCTCCGCTGTGCGTCCTGAAACCGGGGGCGCAAAGCGGACCTGTCCAGTTGTGTGACGATTCGTCAAAAATAAACGTAAACCGCTATGGGTGCAACTGTTCAATAGGGTAGAAAAGGTGGAAATAGTGTTGCCATAATCATTCGGATCGTTATCGATGGTGGCAGTTTTTATACCCTCTGCCAGGCTGAATAACTATACGCAATCGTGCAGGGGGAGTGTTTATGTGTTTAACAGGCAGACTGGTAGCGGTGCTGCTCGGGTGGTTGCTCAGTAGCGCGAGCGTACAGGCGAGTGGCCTGGTAGTGGGTGGTGGGGTGATTGCTAAACAGGACAGCGGTGCCGCTGCGATGCTACAGCTGGCCGTTGAACAGGATCCGCTTCAGGCGCTGGGAGGCGTCCAGTTATACAGTGGTGCGCTGGTGGCTGAGCAGGATACCTGGTATCTGCACGGCGGTCTGGCAAAGTCGTTTGAGCTACCCGGACGCTGGAGCTGGGGGGCCGGGTTGAGTGCTGGCGTCTACCACAGTAACCATCCGCAGCTGGATCTGGGTTACGACATTGAGTTTATGAGCCGGCTATATCTGGACTATGAACTGTCAGTGGAACAATCATTGCGGCTGGAGGCCGGTCATCTGTCTAACGCTGACCTTGGCGATGATAACCCGGGCACGGAGTTTATTTTACTGAACTGGATATTCCGACTCTGAGCGCTGGCTGATGCTGGCGTAAAACAATAAGTGAGTCGAGTAGCCTTTTAAAGCTTTAACGGTCGGCTTTGCTGCTCCAACAGAGTCATTTCGGCACTAAAAACCTCGGTTTTCAGCAAGCTGATCAGCCGGGCTGTTCGGCCTGGGTCAGATAGCGGTTGCCAGCTCAGGCCGTCCAGTACCAGGGTACAGTTGGTGACGACGGCCCGCTCCAGCAGCATGTTATTGCGGGTACCGCAGCGTTCAACATTTTCCGATAGCAGGGATATGGTGCCAAAGCCGATTGACCAGAAGGCAAAGGTGACCTCCTGAGGGGACATGCCATGGGTCAGAACCAGATCATGGTCGGTGATTGCCTGTTGCAGCACCTGCGTGACCAGGTTAAGCAGCCGGTTATCCAGGTCCAGGTGCTCGTTCTGGCGTGCTGGTGAGGCTTTTTCACTGACCGATGGTGTTTTGGCGGTGATGACAAGCATAAATTTGTCGGGATAGAGGTAGGCATACAGCATGTAGGCAAAGCCAACTGCCAGCATCCGGTCCCGGCTGCAACTCTTAATGCTCAGGGCGCGCTGAAACATAGCGACAAGATCCTGCATGCTGCTATTACACAGCCCAATCAGCAGGTCCTCTTTACTGCTGAAATGGTTGTAGACCGTTCCCTTGGAGAACGGTACCTGAGCCACCACCTTATCCATGGTCAGCGCGGTCGCGCCGATCTGATTAATCAGCTGCTGTGCAGCGTCAAGGATGGTCTGTTCACGGGCCTGAAGCGCCGTATCATCGAGTAATTTTGGGCTCATTAAGGACCTGCGTTGTTAGCTGGAGCGGTGTGGATCATAACCCGCGCAGGGCGATGAAATGTAGGACGGTGGAGGGCTACCGTACTGAATCAGTGCGGTGTCATCTTTGTCAGCAACGCATTGAGTTGTACCAGTCGTTCAGAAAAGCCTGTCAGATCCTGGTCAAACAGCTCCACTTTTGTCTTTAATCGCTGCAACTTTTTCCACAGTGTCTGAGGTATATCGCTCTGTTCTGCCGTATCGAGCTGACTGAGGCTGAGTGCGCGCTGGCCGTCATTACTGATCAGTGTAATGGGTTGCTGCAGTAATTGCTGCAGCTGCGCGCGCATGGCAGCGACGTCATTGATATCGGGCACCCGTGTTTCATCCGCGAGCCAGTGCTGTACCTGAGTGTGGCAGTCCGCCAGGTATTGCTCAATCGGGAGCAGGCAGACCGAAGGTTCATTGGCAGACATAGGGCGGTATCCTGATGCAAAGGGGCGCATCATACCGTGAATGGCTGGGGAAGGGGCCCCGTTTCACTAAAGCAGTGTGATAACGGGGTCTGTGGTTCAGGCGATAAAGCTGGATACTGCGTTGCGGAGCTTGCCTGACAGTTCGGTGAACTCACGGCTGGCGTAGAACGTCTGTTCCGCATAGGTAGAGGTATCGGCTGCCAGCTCGCTGACTGCGACCAGTCGGCTGCTGACCTGGCTGGACACCTCTGCTTGCTGGGCGGTGTTATCCGAGATCTGACGGTTGGTCGAGTTAATAGTCTGGACTGCCTGGCTTATATCGTGCAACGCGATACGGCTCTGGCCTGCCTGCTCAACACTGAGGCGAGCGGTTTCCCGGCTGCGCTCCATCGCACTGACCGCTTTGCTGCTGCCACTTTGCAGTGATTCGATCATATTGTGGATTTCCTGGGTCGATTCCTGAGTCCGCTTGGCCAGAGTGCGCACTTCATCCGCGACGACGGCAAAACCTCGGCCATTATCACCCGCACGGGCTGCTTCAATGGCGGCATTGAGCGCCAGCAGGTTGGTCTGATCGGCGATGTTGCGAATCACGTCCAGCACCGAACCAATCTTATCGCTGTCACTAGCCAGATCATTGATGATATGGGTGGTCTGATCGACCTCCTGGGAAAGCTGCTCAATATTATGGATGCTGTTATCCATCACGCTGGCACAGGTTTCTGCACGGATGCTGGCATGGCTGGCGGCAGTCAGTGCCTCAGCCGCCGCTCCGCTGGCGGTATGGGATACCGACTCCAGCGTATTGCTTAACTCCCGGATTGCCGTGACCAGCTGGTCGGCATCGCGTTTTTGCTGCTGCATCTCATCGATACTGTTGCCACTGTGGGCTGATAAAGTCTCAGCAGAAGTATGGAGCTTACCCGAAGCATTCTGGGTTTCGGCCACGACCTTATGGATAGCCTGCATAAAGGTATTGAAGTTGTTGGCGAAGGCGCTGTGGGCGTTTGGCTGGCGAAAGGTGACATCCATCTTGTTGTCCACGACCTGAAGATGGGAAGCAATCTGGTGAATTTCGGCGGTCTGAACGGCTTCTTTCTGGGCGTTAAGTGCCATCACAACCAGTAAAATGCTTTCAAATACGACATAGCCGGCATGGAGCATGACCAGGTAGTAGCTGGTTTCAGGAAATAAATAGACGCCTGCCCCTGCTGCCTGGAGGAAATTGAAAAGCAGGTGATGAACCGCGATCACACCAGCGGCGGTGATAATTACCAGGAAATCCCGGTAGTACAGCAGGAAAGCCAGCAGACAGAAAATAGCAAAGTGCATTTCGATCATGCCATTGGACTGGTGGATCTGCAGGGCGGCATAGAACATGAGCGCAGCCGCGATGCTATGACGGGTCAGACTACGGCCCGGTAGCTGGCTGATCAGAATAGTGGGGACAATAGCGGTGGGCAGGGCGATTATCAGTACCTCGGTCCATGTATTGTGCCAGGACGCCATTGCTATGGATACAGCAAACAGGAACCAGATAACTTTGACCATCAGGCGATCGGCACGTTGATAGTGCTCTCGCAAAAAGGACTGTGCATTCATAACGATGGACTCTCCTTGATCCCGCCGATCAGACATAAGTTACTTCCACGTTAAATAGAGGTTTACTCTCTATTTATGAAGTAAGACGGGTCAGACTATGAAAGTTGATAGTTCGCATTCCATGCAGGGTTAGTTGATTCCATTCAGAGCCAGCCCTCACCAGAGTAGTGTGGGTATTGCGATAAAAATTTCGTCGTCAGTTTTATTGTCAGATTTAAAATAAAATAAGCTAAAGTTTTTTAACATAAGTTCTGGTTCGTTATATAACGTTAGTTCATTTATTTATGTTTATAGCCTTGCCTGAATAGATTGAGTTTTCTGCACCAGCTAATGCCGTCCTCTATCGCCTTTGTTTTTGATCTATTATTCAGTTGTGGTGTTATCCAATGAGACGGTTACTGTCGGTTTTTTACCGGATTAACGGTCGGAAAATAAACTTAATACCTTGAATATGCAAATGCTCTAGTAATTTTTATGTGACTTTATTATTTAAAGCGGGCTCGATTCATAGTTGTACTTCGGATGTTATGGGGACCTAGGGTGTAGGCAGGGCTGCTGGAGCTGGAACAGGTGACTCTTCGCCCAGCAGGGGCGAAGAGCGGATCAGGTTTAGAACTCAGACGATAAAGCTGGTTACCGAGTGACGTAACTTACCGGAGAGTTCAGTAAACTCCCGGCTGGCATAAAACGTCTGTTCAGCATAGGTTGAGGTATCGGCGGCCAGTTCACTGACAGCCTGTAGCCGACTGCTGACTGCATTGGAGACTTCAGTCTGTTGCTCAGTCGCGTCTGCAATCTGGCGATTGGTTTCATTAATCGTATTCACGGCCTGAGTAATATCGTGCAGCGCCTCGCGGCTTTCACCGGCCTGCTCGACACTCAGTCGGGCCGTTTCCCGACTTTTCTCCATCGCCGAGACGGCTTTACTGCTGCCACTTTGCAGCGACTCAATCATCTGGTGAATTTCCTGGGTAGACTCCTGAGTTCGTTGTGCCAGAGTGCGTACTTCGTCGGCAACCACCGCAAAACCACGGCCATTATCACCGGCGCGGGCGGCCTCAATTGCTGCGTTCAATGCCAGCAGGTTGGTCTGATCGGCGATGTTACGGATCACATCCAGTACCGAACCAATTTTATCACTGTCTTCAGCCAGTACATTAATGGTCTGGGTTGTCTGGTCTACCTCCTGTGACAGCTGCTGGATATTATTGATGCTGTTGTCCATGACGGTGGCACAGGTGCGGGCGCGTGTTGCTGCGTGTGTTGCCGCTGTCAGGGCTTCGCTGGCCGCACCGCTGGCGGTGTGAGAAACCGATTCAAGGGTCTGGCTTAGCTCACGAATGGCATTCACCAGCTGGTCGGCGTCGACTTTCTGCTGCTGCATCTCTTCAATGCTGTTACCACTGTGGGCAGACAGAGATTCTGCCGAGGCATGTAGTTTATCCGACGCCCCCCGGGTTTCTGATACCACTTTATGGATGGCTTCCATAAATGTATTGAAGTTATTGGCAAAGGCGCTGTGAGCTTTAGGCTGGCGGAAAGTGACATCCAGCTTGTGATCAATAACCTGCAGATGCGATGCAATCTGGTGTATCTCAGCGGTTTGTACCGCCTCTTTTTGCGAGTTTAGTGCCATCACAACCAGAATGGTTGCTTCAAAAACAACATACGCACTGTGGATAAACACCAGGTTATAGCTGGTTTCCGGGAACAGATAGACCCCAACGCCAGCTGCCTGAAGGAAGTTAAACAGGAAGTGGTGAACAGCAATGACGCCAGCTGCGGTGAGGATGGTCAGAAAATCGCGGTAATAGAGCAGGAATGCCAGCAGTACGAAGATGGCGAAATGCATTTCGATCATGCCATTAGCCTGATGGATTTCCAGCGCGGCATAAAACATCAGAGCAGCAGAAATACTGTAACGGGTCAGGCCGCGACCTGGCATTTGACTGGCCAGAATCGTTGGCACCACTGCCGTTGGCAGCGCAATTAGTAACACTTCTGACCAGGTATCATGCCAGGCGGCCATTGCCATGGATACGGCAAATAAAAACCAGATGACCTTTACCATCAGGCGGTCGGCACGACGATAGTGCTCCCGCAAGAAGGATTTCTTATCCATAAAAAACGTTCTCCCTAAACTCACTCAATCTTTAGTTGGCCAGGCACAAAAACAGCCAGACCCGGCGATACTTCCAGGCACAGCTTGGCGGCCTGCCAGCAGGCTTTTTAGTACAGTTTCAACCAGTCCGTCTCCGCTAGGTAAGCAGAGTGCCCCCAGAGTGTATGGCCCGAAATAGGACAACTGACCATGCTGATCAAGAATGGCGGTGGCTGGGCTGGCTGGTACTTGTGATGGTAGTGCCAGTTGGCTGGCACGAATTAAAGTAGCCCCGGGAAATAGCGTAGATGCTTGTTGTACAAACTCCTCGGGGCTGGGGATTGTATCATTCAATATGACAATAAAACGAACCCCCTGTGGACCAAATGTTTCAATTAGTTGCTGTACATGCTGAGTATTGAAACGGCTGCACAGACAACTCGGATCCCAGAAATGAATTAGCACCGATTTTTGAGAGCTGCTCTCTGTAATAATTTGATTGGAGTGGAGGTAGGTATTCAGGTAGTGGCCCAGCTGGGCATTTTCAAAGTGGACAAACTGTTCCTGGCCGGGAGGGTAAAAAGACCGGATATCTCGTACCAGGAACCACCAGAAGGCGTAACACATAGCGATCAGCCAGACGATAACAAGCAGGGCCATCAGGCCCTGCTGTCGTTTACTGATGGAGTCTGTTGGCTCAGCTTGCATTAGCGGCAACGATGCTCTCAGGTACTGCACGGTGACGCGCCAGGTGGGCGGGTGTTTCTGTTGCTGCACGTTTTAGTACGAAGTTGGTGCGTGCTTCGTGGTAACCGCGATCTTCACCGAAGAAGTTGACTTTCATTTGCTTCAGCTCCGCTTCACGGCAGGCCAGCATCTCGGCACTGTGGGCCTGCAGTACGCCGATTTTATCGGTCATGATTCGATTGTACTCAGATGAGTGAGCTAGCTGTTCGCTCATGCGCTGAATCTGCTGAGCATAGGTGCTGCTGTCGTAATCATCACGGTAGATGATGTCATCGATCAGGCCCATCTTAAGTGCCTGCTGATCACTGATGGGCAGACACTGATTCGTGAGCTGCTCGGCACGTTCAGCGCCGACGCGACGTGGCAGGCTCCAGGTCCAGAACTCGGAGCCGTACAGGCCGCCCATCCCTTTGTAGTGCGGGTTCAGTACCACCCCTTCACGGATAAATACCTTATCCGCTGCCAGTGCCATCATGACGCCACCTGCGCCCGCGCTACCGTGCATCGCTGCGATAACCAGCCGGTCCTGAGTCATCAGCATTGCCTGCACCATATCGTTGATGGCATTGATGTTGGCCCATGACTCATCACCAGGGCTGCTGGCAGCTTCAATGACATTGAGATGAATACCGTTAGACCAGTAATCAGCACCGCCCATCAACACGATGGCCCGGGTATTACGTTCACATGCCTGCCGGTAGGCCTCAGTCAGACGTTCGCACTGGTGGGTGCTCATGGCACCGTTGTAGAAATCGAAGTGCAGGTAGCCGACATCATTGTGCTCTTCGTACCAGATCTCTTTGAAGGTTGTGTCCTGACCCTGGTAAAGCGCGGGCAGTGACAGTTCTGGCACATTGGCGATCTGGTCGCCGAGCAGCTCGGCTGCTGGCATTTTGAAATGACCTTCACTGGCCGGGCCTTTTTTCTTCAGGTGGCTGATCCAGACCGCACCGTCAGTAGCCGCTCGGCAGATGGCACCGTCACGGGTGGCCAGAATGTCGCCAGGCTTACCCACCAGAGCGCCTTCAGCATGGACACCGCAGAGGTAATATTCTTCACCAAACAGCTCATCCAGCAGGCCTGGGAAGCCATCTGCAGAACGGATTTTGCGGATAATCAGCTCTACGCTGTCCTCCTGCCAGTCGATGCTGCGGCGGGTCTGTTTCATAACCGGACGGCAACGACCGATCACGGCAGGGTTCATGTAGTTCAGGGGCTCGGGGACAAAGTGGCCGCTTTCGAAACGGCGGACTGCGGTGCGGATTGCTTTCATCGCTGCCTGAACGGTTTCGCCACGGTAGAGGCTGCTTTTACGGCCTTCTCGCAACGGGTACTCGGCACTTGCCCAGACTGGGCCAGAATCCATTTCATTTGCCGCTTCTACCAGAGTAACGCCCCAGTGCGAAGCATTTTCGCGGATAGCCCAGTCAAGTGAAGAAGGGCCACGATCTCCGCGAATACCAGGGTGGACAATGATACAGGGGGTGTTGCGCCAGACATCTTCGGGAATAACCTTGGTTAACATAGGGCATAGTATCAGCTCAGGTTTGAATAATTTAATCCCTTCCCTGACCTGATCATTATTAACAAAAACTTCAATGCTAACGTCGTGGCCTAGCTGGTTTAGTTCCAGGTGAGCAGCTTGAGTCATGCTGTTATAGCTTGTTGATAATAATAAAATACGCATATTGAAAGTCCCTTCGCTGACGGTTTTTGCCGCAGTCCTGTAATAAATAATCAGTTACGTTCCTTTGATGTGGCGATTCTTTATAGAGTTGGGGTTGTTTTCAATCATACTTTGGTGCCATTGAAACGCTTGCTATAAGTGCGTGATTAAAGTCGGGCTTCGTATTAGTAATTAGTTACTTTACATATTTAAAAATTAAGAGTGGAAGTGGCTCTAAAGCGGAGGTAACTATAAATACAATAATCCTCGTCTATTTGCTTCGATCGTTTAGACTTTTTGGTTTATTACTGTATAAAAAAAAGCCATCACCGCCTGTTTTAGTATTCAATATTTCATGTCTGTTTTAGTTTTCCTTGGGGGTGTTTAAGACGTGTGAAGGCTTTTTTATCAGTTTTGTTTTTTATTTATTTAAACTTCGATCATTAAAAATAGGACTTTTTCTCAGTGCAATATAGGAGCTACTTTACCCGGGCAGGCTAAAAAACGATCAGCTTGGTGTGGCGGACGAACCTGGTGTCCGCCGCCAGGTTCGTCAAAGGCTCAGTGCACTGCTGCTTTCTGTGGTCGGTGCATCATCAACTCCATCTGGTGTTGCAGGCCTGACAGTTGTTGGTCGAAGTCGAGTATCTGCCCACGCAGCATTAGCAGTTTCTCAAATACCTGCTCCGGAATGGGGTAGTCCTGCTGGTTACAGTTGCCCAAGGATATTTCTATATCGCCGTCCAGAGAGGCAATTTCCATGGGTACGTAGAGCAGTGCAGCGACCTGCACCCGAAGCCGGATCACTTCATTGTAATCAGGCAGTGGTGTTCGGCCACTGGCCCAGCCCTGTACCTGGGCGTCCAGCTGGTTTAGCTGATTGATAACCTGTTTGATAGACATCTGAATCTCAGTCCTTGTCGACGGTCTGGTGCACCCCGGCCCGATGGGCGGTACCACGCGCCATTCCATTATTGAATATGGAGGAGTCTAGTTGCTGATTTCGGGCTACGCCTGGCCTGATACTTGAAAAATCCGCGTTTGCCCAATAGCCAGAGGGCTGCTACCCCAGTCAATGGCCGGGGCCTGGATAGAAACTGGTAAGCTTTAGCGTTGTGATGAAGCAACGGGTTGTGGCAATGGTGAAAGTAGCCGGGTTTGAAATTCGTGTGCGTGGTGTGGTTCAGGGTGTGGGTTTTCGGCCGTTTGTCTGGCAACTGGCGCAGCAGCTGGGGCTGGCGGGTGTGGTTGCCAATGATGGCCAGGGCGTACGCATTGAACTGTGCTGTAGCGCAACGCAATGTGCTGAATTTATGCAGCAGTTACAACTGGATAGCCCACCACTGGCACAGATTCAGGCGCTGGAAAGCCGGCTGGTAGAACTGAGCCCGACAGGCCAGTTTGATATTATCGCCAGCCAGAGTGGGGCTGTACGTACCGGTTGTGCGGCGGATGCCGCCAGTTGTACACAATGCCTGAGCGAACTGAACGACCCTGACAACCGCCGCTACCGCTATCCGTTTATCAACTGTACCCACTGTGGCCCCCGGCTCAGCATTGTGCAGTCGATCCCCTGGGACCGCCCCTCTACCAGTATGGTGGTATTTCCCCTGTGCCCGGCCTGTCAGCGTGAATACGATGACCCCGGCGACCGGCGCTTCCATGCCCAGCCCAATGCCTGCCCGGACTGTGGCCCACAACTCTGGCTGGAAACTTCGGACGGGGTGACGCTGGAGGCCCCCGGTGAACTGTTTGGCGAGCTGCAGGCGCAGCTACAGACCGGGAAAATTCTCGCCATCCGTGGGCTGGGTGGTTTTCATCTGGTCTGTGATGCGACTAATGCTGCTGCGGTTACCCGGCTGCGCCAGCGTAAAGCCCGCCCGGCTAAGCCCCTGGCGTTGATGGTGGCCGACCTTGATGTACTGACCGGTTACGCCCAGCGCACAGCGCAGGCTGATGCGGCGTTGCAAAGTCCGGCGGCACCGATTGTGCTGCTGGCTCGACATTCTGACTGCAGCTTGCCTGGTGCTGTTGCGCCCGGTCAGTATCAGCTGGGCTTTATGCTACCCGCCACACCGCTGCACCATCTGCTAATGGCAGGGCTGCAGACGCCACTGGTGATGACCAGTGGTAACCGTAGTGGCCAGCCACAGGCGATCAGTAACGACGAGGCCCGCCAGCAGCTGGTGGGGATTGCCGATTTGCTGGTGCTGCATAACCGCGAGATTATTAACCGGCTGGATGACTCGGTACTGCGCGATACCCCTGCCGGTGTACAGCTGTTGCGCCGGGCCCGTGGCTACGCGCCGCAACCGCTGTCCCTGCCACCGGGCTTTGAACAGGCGAATGACCTGCTGGCGCTGGGTGCTGAGCTGAAGAACACGTTTTGTCTGATCAACGCAGGTCAGGCGATTCTCAGCCAGCATCTGGGCGACCTGACCGATGCACAGACCTGTGACAGCTGGGAGCAGGCGATCAGCCTCTATCGTCAGTTGTATCAGCATCAGCCGGTTTTACTGGCACACGACCGCCACCCGGATTACCGGCCTACCCAGTTTGCGCAGACCCAGTCGCTGCAAACGGGCATCCCGCTGGCTGCGGTACAGCACCACCATGCCCACATTGCCAGCTGCATGGGGGAGCATGGTTATCCACGTACCGCCGCGCCGGTGCTGGGGATCTGTTTTGATGGCACCGGCTATGGTGACGATGGCACCCTGTGGGGCGGCGAGTTTCTACGGGCGGACTACTGTCAGGTACAGCGGCTGGGGTCACTGACCCCGGTGCCACTGGTGGGCGGTAGCCAGGCGATTCGTGAGCCCTGGCGTAATCTGTTTGCTCAGCTGGAGGCCTGGCAGGCGGGAGGTGACTGGGCGCAGCTCTGGCCTGCTTTTGCCGCGAAACCGCTGCCAACGCTGCGGGCCATGATGAAAAAACAGCTGAACTGCCCGTTAAGCAGCTCGGCCGGGCGTCTGTTCGATGCGGTGGCCGCTGCGCTGGGGTGCAGTTTTACGGCTATCAGTTATGAGGGTCAGGCCGCTATTGAACTGGAAACACTGGCCCGGCAATGCAGCGCTGAGGTGAAGGGCTATCCGTTTGATTACCAGCAGCATGAAGGGCGCTGGTTGCTGGACCCGGCACCGATGTGGCAGGCGCTGATCGCTGACCTGCAGGCCGCTCGCCCAGCGGCGGAAATTGCTCAGGCCTTTCAGCTGGGTCTGGCAGACCAGAGTGCGTTATTGGCGGGGCAGCTGGCGAGGGCGCATTCGATCAGGACGGTGGTGCTGTCTGGCGGGGTGATTCAGAACCAGTGTTTACAGCAACGGCTGGTCAGCCAGCTGCAGGGCCAGGGATTTCAGGTATGGCTGCCACAACAGTTACCCGCCAATGATGGCGGTATTGCGTTTGGTCAGGCGCTGGTCGCGGCGGCCAGGCAGTTACAGCATACAGCGGAGGCATAATGCAGATTACTTTTTTGGGTACGTCCTCGGGTGCCCCCAGTCGTCAGCGCAATGTCAGTGCGACCGCAGTGTCGCCGGAGCGTGGACGGCGCTGGTTACTGGTCGATTGCGGTGAGGCGACTCAGCACCAGCTGCTGCGCACAGCGTTGTCACCGCAACAGCTGGCGGCAGTGCTGATCACCCATATTCATGGTGATCACTGTTATGGCCTGCCGGGGTTGCTGGCGTCGTGTCAGCTGAATGGCCGCACGGAGCCGCTGACGCTGATTGGCCCGGCTGCTGTCTGGGACTATTTACAGGCGGTGATTCGCTTTACCGAACTGCAGATCAGTTACCCGCTGGAGTTTATTGCCGTCAGTGATGAGCTGGCCCTGACCCGCGCCGGGTTTGCCATCAGCGCTCATCCTCTGAGCCACCGGGTGCCCAGCTGGGGTTATCGACTGCAGGAAACCGGCATCCAGAATCGGCTGGATGTGGCGCGTTTACGTGCAGAGGGCATTCCGGCCGGGCCGCTGTATGCCCGCTTACAGCGGGGTGAGGATTGCCCGCTGGCAGATGGCCGGGTGCTGAAAAGTTGCTGCTATACCGAGCCGTCGCGACGGCCCAGAACTCTGGTGATCGGCGGTGATAATGACCGCCCTGAATTGTTGGCAACTGCCTGTCATGGGGCTGATCTGCTGATCCATGAAGCAACCTACACCGAGGATGTGCTGGTTCAGGTGGGGCCTGAACCACAACACAGCTGTGCTGCACAGGTGGCCCGTTTTGCTCAGACACAGGGACTGAATAACCTTATTCTGACCCACTTCAGCCCACGTTATCGCGCTCAGGCCCGTAAACCCCGGGAGCGCAGCATGGCGGAGCTTGAAGCTGAAGCGCGCCAGCACTACGGTGGGCAGCTGTACCTGGCGCAGGATTTTGACTGTTATCAGCTGACCCCTCAGGGCGAGCTTGTCCGGCTGCAACGCTGACTGGCGTTTGCCAGATGAAAAGGAGTTTATCGACGCATGAATGCCCTGTGGGTGCGAATGCTGCTGCCACTGGTGATCGCCGGTTGTGCGGCTGATCCGATTGAGCAGCTCAGGCTGGCTGATCGCAGCTACCAGCTGGAACTGACCCCGCTGACCTGGTACACAGCAGCGGGCTGCCGGGGTGTCTGGCAGGCTGCGGCCATTGAGTAAACCGCTGGCGTGCTGATGCAGGTAGCGGTTGATAAAGGTAATGATAAGGGAGTATGCACGGATGAAATTAGCAGCATTGTCTCTATTGGCCACCGTTGTGCTGACGGGGTACGGCTGTAGCAATAGTACCCACATTTCACCAACTGTCGTCGAAGGTGCTGAGCTGTTTGAGGTGGTCGCCACCCCCACGATGCAGACCAGCCATACCGGCGTTACCTGTGTCGGGGCGCGAGGCCAGGTCTGGATAAAAGACGGAACGGTGGGCGGTGTACTTACCGATGATCGGCAGCGGAACTTTAAAATCACCGGCCGCCTCAAGGCTGACCACAGCGTTGAAGCCGGGATTGCCGTCAACGGCCAGCTGGTTGCCAGCTGGGGTGGTCAGGTCCGGCACAACGCCGGTCATGGCAGCTGGCGGGATGAAAGTGGCTGTCAGGGTGACTGGCGGCTGTCGTCTCTCTGACCCTGTCGGACGGGACGGCGCTGTCTGCCCCTGTTAACCTCCTTAGCCTCATCCCTGACTGACTGACTGACTGACTGACTGACTGACTGACTGCCTGTCGTCCATGGCGATTGTCTTCTGACTGTCACTTCTCTGAAACGCCTACTCGCTAACGCCCCTTGTCTTTGTGACTGAGTTTACCTTTTCACGCTATCCGGGAGAGGCGACAACTATGCTGACACAGGGGGTATACCAGAAACAGTCATAAAGTTGTGGCTGGTTCGTTGTCGCTCCGTCTCACACTGCTGTAGCAGACCGGTTAGTGGCTTTCCAGCGCTGTTGGCAACTGACAGATCTGCACGCATTAGCGAACGTAAAAGTATCGCTATCTAGTTGATAAATAGGATCTTTTATATATGGCCCTGTTTTTGCTTATCGCATTCTCTAATACATAAAGCGAAACCTATAAAAACGATAAGCGAAGTGGGTGGTGTGCTGTGTCTGCCCGGGCTGGAGTTGCGCGGTTACCGATGAGTGGGTCGGTGCGTTGTACTCCCGTCGCCTCGCCGACGGAGAAGAGCTGATGTCTGAGATTGAAACGTTTTACCAAGTGATGCGGCGGCAGGGAATTACCCGCCGCAGCTTTCTGAAATACTGCAGCCTGACGGCCGCCGCGCTGGGACTGGGGCCAACCTTTGCGCCGCAGATTGCCAACGCGATGGAAACAAAGCCGCGTACGCCGGTGGTATGGCTGCATGGGCTGGAGTGTACCTGTTGCTCTGAGTCTTTTATCCGTTCTGCCCATCCGCTGGTTAAAGACGTGGTGCTGTCGATGATCTCGCTGGATTACGACGACACTCTGATGGCGGCCGCCGGTCACCATGCCGAACAGGCGCTGGAAGACACCATCCAGAAATATAAAGGTGAGTACATCCTGGCGGTGGAGGGGAATCCGCCACTCAATGAAGATGGCATGTTCTGCATCGTCGGTGGCAAGCCGTTTCTGGATCAGCTCAAACACGCCGCCAAAGATGCCAAAGCCATCATTGCCTGGGGCAGCTGTGCCTCCTGGGGCTGTGTGCAGGCCGCACGGCCGAATCCGACCCAGGCGGTGCCAATCCATAAAGTGATCACCGACAAACCGATTATCAAAGTGCCGGGCTGTCCGCCGATTGCTGAAGTGATGACCGGCGTGATCACTTATATGCTGACCTTTGGCCGGTTGCCTGAGCTGGACCGTCAGGGCCGCCCGAAGATGTTTTACAGCCAGCGTATCCATGATAAATGCTATCGCCGCCCGCACTTCGATGCGGGTCAGTTTGTGGAAAGCTGGGATGACGAAGGCGCGCGCAAAGGCCACTGTCTGTACAAAGTGGGCTGTAAAGGCCCGACCACCTACAACGCCTGCTCCACCGTGCGCTGGAACGAAGGCACCTCATTCCCGATCCAGGCCGGTCATGGCTGTATTGGTTGTTCCGAAGATGGCTTCTGGGACAAGGGCTCATTCTATGACCGTCTGAGCAATATTCCGCAGTTTGGCATTGAACAGAATGCCGACCAGATCGGCACCGCCGTGGCGGGCACTGTGGGCGCGGGTATCGCCGCCCATGCCGCCGTCAGCGCGATCAAACGTGCCCAGCATAAAGGAGACCAGCCAGCATGAGCGAGCTGAATGTACAGAACAGTACCGATAACAGCGGCCGCCGGATTGTGGTTGATCCGGTTACCCGCATCGAAGGGCATATGCGCTGTGAGGTCAACGTGGATGAGAACAACATCATCCGCAACGCGGTCTCCACCGGCACTATGTGGCGCGGGCTGGAAGTAATCCTGAAAGGGCGTGACCCCCGTGATGCCTGGGCCTTTGTTGAACGTATCTGTGGTGTCTGCACCGGCACCCATGCGCTGACCTCGGTACGAGCGGTGGAAGATGCACTGGGGATTCAGATCCCGCTCAATGCCCATCTGATCCGCCAGCTGATGGATAAAACGCTGCAGATTCACGACCACATTGTGCATTTTTACCACCTGCACGCGCTGGACTGGGTCAACCCGGTGAATGCCCTCAAGGCGGACCCGAAAGCCACCTCCGAACTGCAACAAATGGTTTCACCGCACCATCCAAAATCCTCACCGGGTTACTTCAAGGATGTGCAGACCCGGCTGAAGAAATTTGTGGAGGGCGGCCAGCTGGGGCTGTTCGCCAATGGCTACTGGGATAACCCGGCCTACAAAATGCCAGCCGAAGCCGACCTGATGGCCGTGGCACATTATCTGGAAGCGCTGGACCTGCAGAAAGAGGTGGTGAAAATTCACGCCATCTTTGGCGGCAAAAACCCCCATCCTAACTACCTGGTGGGCGGCGTCGCCTGTGCCATCAATATTGATGGCACCGGTGCCTCCGGTGCGCCGGTCAATATGGTGACGCTCAATTTCGTGCTGGAACGGATCAGAGAAGCGCAGGCGTTTACCAAGAACGTCTACCTGCCCGATGTGATGGCTGTGGCCAGCATCTACAAAAACTGGCTCTATGGTGGCGGCCTGGCCGAGCAGAACCTGCTCTCCTACGGCACCTTTACCCAGGTGCCGTACGACAAGTCTACTGACCTGCTGCCCGCCGGTGCCATCGTCAATGGTAACTGGGATGAAGTACTGCCAGTAGACGTACGGGACCCGAGCGAAATTCAGGAGTTTGTGACCCACAGCTGGTACAGCTACGACGGTGATGAAAACCAGGGTCTGCACCCCTGGGATGGGGTAACCGAGCCGAAATTCGAGCTGGGGCCTAAGACCGTTGGCACCAAAACCAATATCAAAGAGCTGGACGAAGCGGCCAAGTACAGCTGGATTAAAGCGCCACGCTGGAAAGGCCACGCCATGGAAGTGGGGCCGCTGGCGCGCTACATCATCGCCTACGCCTCGGGCAAAGAGTACGTTAAAGAGCAGGTCGACCGTTCGTTGGCAGGCTTTAACCAGGCCACCGGCCATGAGCTGGGGCTGAAGCAGTTCCTGCCCTCCACCCTGGGCCGTACCCTGGCGCGGGCGCTGGAATGTGAGCTGTGCTGCGATACCATGCTCGATGACTGGCACCAGCTGGTGGGCAACATCAAGAACGGCGACAGCTCCACCGCTAACGTCGAGAAGTGGGACCCCAGCAGCTGGCCGAAAGAGGCCAAAGGGGTCGGCATCAACGAAGCACCGCGAGGCGCGCTGGGCCACTGGATCAAGATCAGGGATGGCAAGATCGAAAACTACCAGGCCATTGTACCGACCACCTGGAACGGCAGCCCCCGTGATGCTGAAGGCAATATCGGTGCCTTTGAAGCGGCCTTGCTGAACACCCCGATGGAACGGCCGGATGAGCCGGTGGAAATTCTGCGCACCCTGCACAGTTTTGACCCCTGCCTGGCCTGTTCTACCCATGTCATGTCCGAGGACGGCCAGGAGCTGACCAAGGTCAAAATCCGCTAATCCAGGGTGCAGGTCAGCCCGGCTGGCCTGCGCAATCGGAGGGAATACTATGACGATGGCAGTGAATAAACCTGAGCCTGCTAAGGCGCAGCAGGATGCGCCGCTGCAACGTAAACAGACCGCCGTGTTTGTCTATGAGTGGCCGCTACGGTTGTGGCACTGGGTCACCGTCTTCTCGGTGCTGATCCTGTGTGTGACCGGTTACTTTATCGGCGCACCACTGCCCAGCATGCCCGGCGAAGCGATCGATAACTACCTGATGGGCTACATCCGCTTTGCGCACTTCAGTGCCGGTTACGTGCTGGCGGTGGGCTTTGTCGGCCGCATCTACTGGGCATTTGTTGGCAACAGCCATGCCCGCGAGCTGTTTGTGGTGCCGCTGCACAAAAAGGCCTGGTGGAAAGAAGCCTGGCATGAAGTGCGCTGGTATCTGTTTCTGGAACGGGTGCCGAAAAAATACATCGGCCATAACCCGGTGGGCCAGGCGGCGATGTTTTTTATGTTCGTGCTGGGCAATATTTTTATGATATTCACCGGCTTCGCGCTCTACGGCGAAGGGCTGGGGATGGACAGCTGGGCCGACCAGGCGTTCGGCTGGCTGATCCCGCTGATGGGCCAGAGTCAGGATGTACACACCTGGCACCATCTGGGGATGTGGTACCTGATCATCTTCGTGATGATTCATGTATACGTGGCGATCCGTGAAGACATCATGTCTCGCCAGAGCCTGATCTCCACCATGATTGGTGGCTGGCGGATGTTCAAGGATGACCGTCCCGATTAAGTCTGCCTGCTGCCCTGATGTCCGTTCGGGGCGGTAGCAGGCTTATTTCGCGCCGGGGTTTTCTGCCCGTTAGCCCTGGTACTGGGCAACCGCTTCCTTGCACGGTCGGTTGTACAGGGGCCTGCACTTACCGGAGGTAAGGCAAGGCCCGCTCCATGATCTGTTGTTTCGGGTGGTGTGCTGATCTAACCCTCAGTCAGCACGTTTGTGCCACCCGTTTTTTACCCCTCTGGAGGCTCTCGCCAATGTCCCATACTGCGCCTTCGCCCCAACACTGGCGCTATAAATCCCGCAAACCTGAACACCCAGGCCAGCTGCTGGAACGCTGCTACATGATCCCCATGGGCATCAGCCAGTCGGCCCTGGCCCGCCAGCTGGGCATCTCCCGCCGCCGGGTGAATGAGATCGTCAACGGCCAGCGCGCCATCAGCGCGGATACCGCTATGCTGCTATCGGACTACTTCCACACCACCCCGATGTTCTGGCTGGAAAAGCAGCAACTCTGGGAGTTGTATGAGGCCAGTCGGCGTTAGGTGAAAATTGGCATATCTTAGGAAGGGGGAGGAAAACCGGCTTGCTATCCGTAGAGCAGGCTTCGTGTGCTGGTACTCTGCCTGCTATGAATGAAATGAGAGTGGAGAGATTATTAATGCTGAGATAGTGGCTGCGCTTTTCAATCGGCTGTATCGAACGTAGTAGTTCTTTATTGCCATAACTTCGTTAAGCTTTTGCCTTGAAATTAAGGGAGTTATCTATATTTGAATTTTTAAATTCTGAAATTTTACTCCAGGCTTCTTTGAATTCTTTATCAGTTAAAATTTGATTCTTTGACCACCCCTTTTCAAGGTCCGCATCAGTAAAAAAATCACCTTTCTGAAAATCCCTGAATGTATATTTTTCATTACTATCAAAGCTTAGTGTCTCTAGTTTGTCTCCGTATTTAGCCTCAAGCTTCTCTTTTACTGAGCTGAAATTTCGCTCTGATGCACTATCAAATTTCAGCCCTACATCGTGAGAACTGACAACCATGTCGCCGAAAGTTGCCGCAACTATGACGCCATCAACGCGGAAGATACCGTCCATTTTTGTGCTTAACGTTGTCAGATAACCCTCAGAAAATTTATCGAAAGTTGCTATGTCTGGTATCGCCATAGGGGCTATTTGTCCGGACATCCCAGAACGGTCAATATCTTTGCTTATAGGCATATTTGCTACAGGCTGACTTTTTCTTATGTCAAAAGTAGTAGCCGTTGATATAGGAGTTATCGTGCTCATTTATAGGTCCTTCTCTATTTTTATGATTAACTATTGATGATATGTCTGGTTTATGTTTTTAGTCAACTGGTCATTAATTAGAGCCCCTGTGTCAGGGTGTTTTCCTCTTTAGTTATTCACCTGTAAATAGTAACCAGAGTAAGTTTACCCACTGCCCTGATATTCGTTCGGGATGGCAACAGATTTATTTCAGATCGGGGTTTTCTGCTGTTAACCCTGGAGCCTGACACCCGGCACGGCTGGCGTGCCTGTTCCTGATTTGTTGTTTTGGGTGGTGTGCTGACCTGATCTCCATGGGCACTAGCCAGCTGGGTATCTCCCGCCGTCGGGCCAATGAGATCGTCAACGGCCAGCGCGCCATCAGCGCCGACACCGCCATGCTGCTGTCGGACTACTTCCACACCACTCCGATGTTCTGGCTGGAGAAACAGCAGCTCTGGGAGCGGTATGGGGCCAGTCGGCGTTGATCCGGCCATTGTCAGCTGTCGCTTTTATCTAAAGTCAGAGGAGCCCGGGGTCGGTTTTCAGTTAATCTGTCTGTGTGTTCTTGCGTTCTGAATGATTCGGAGCGAACTCTGATGAGGTGTTTATGTCTATTCTAAATACGAATCAAGGAATGATCGTACAGCCTGATTCCTCAGCCCGTTTAAAGTTAACCCCGTCTCAAACTGTAGTCGATTCAAATAAAACAGTACGTCCAGATAGTCTGGAATCGATTCTGAATATAGCTCTGCCTCCGGGTGAGCACTATAATTCATTAATGAAAGGAAAATTTTGGGAAATCAAAGGCGAGCTGATGCAGGCCGTCTTTCTGCTGCAATATGAAGCCTCCTATCAAGCCGCGAATGAATTGAAACTGTCTGACAATGAGGTGTTCCTGCTGAATAATAACTGGGATAACTACCAGAACGGGAGACAAATGATGGACTACTATGGAAACCCGCATTCTCGTTCCGATGACATCATTGCCTGGCTGGATTCCCGCCCCGAGCAGATGGCTGAGATTGCAAGTTTAATGGATAAGCTGGCGGGTATGGAGGACGTTAATAACTGGCTGGAAGAAAGTGGCAATAGCTGGGAGGCCCAACGCGGTAGAAGCCCCGCTGGAGACATTTCTAATCACCCGATATTTCAGGAAATGAGTAAACAGCTCGAGCAATATGCACAGACACGAGAGAACGCACAGCAACGTAGCTCAGCAGCACAGCAGGCGTTAGGGCGCTATTACGGTCCTCAGATTGCTTGAATATGCGTTTTCACAACAAGTCATGTTGCTGAGTGTCTTAAAGCTCGAATCGCAGCTCTTTTCGCTTGATCATCAGGGTTTCGGAACAGGCCTCTGCAATACCGATCGCCAGTTCACTGCTTTGGCAGGATGGCTGGAAAGTAATGCCCGGGATTACTCCTCCACCTGCCCCTCAAGCCACTTCATCAATGCCCGCACCGACGGCTGCCCCAGCCGGTCCGGGTGGCACACCGCGTAGTAACTCTGCTTCGCCGGGACGCTGATATCGAACGGTGCTACCAAGCGGCCACTCTCCAGATCTTCCGCCAGCAGGCGGTATTTACCCAGTGCCAGCCCCTGGCCATTTTCTGCTGAGGCGATGCTCAGGGCGGTGCGGTTGAAGCAGTAGCTGAAGCTTAAATCCGGTTCTGGCAGGCCGGCCTGCTGGCACCAGTAGCGCCATTCTCCGTATACATCCTCTTTGCCGCTGGAGCTGGAGTCGTGCAGCAGCAGGCATTCGGCCAGTTTCTCTGGATTGCCGTAAAGGTCGTGATCGTCGGCGAATTTCGGTGTGCAGACAGGGATATGTTGCTCATCCATCAGTTTCACCACATGCAGTTCCGGGTAGTGGCCGTCGCCGTAGTAGATCGCTACATCGACCGGTTCATGGCGAAAGTCGATCTGCCGGTCGCGGGTTTCGATATTCAGCAGCAGGCCGGGGTGGCGCTGCTGAAAATCGCCAAGGCGCGGGGCCAGCCAGCGGACGGTGAAGGAGGGCGCGGAGGAAAGAGTCAGGCGGCCGGTCACATCCTGGCGGCGCAGGTCGCGAATGGAGGTTTCCAGCGCGCCGAAGCTGCTTTCCAGCACCTGCAGCAACTGCTGGCCCTCTTTGCTCAGCTTGAGCTGGCGGTTGAAACGCAGGAACAGTTTGAACTGCAGTTGCTCTTCCAGCTTGCGAATGCGGTGGCTGACCGCGCCCTGGGTCAGGTGCAGTTCGTCGGCGGCACGGGTAAAACTCATGTGCCGTGCCGCGCACTCAAAGCAGTGCAGCCCTGCCAGCAGGGATGAATTCAGGACAACCGGTCTGTCATTAATCTGGTTCATGCGAAAGCCGTGATAATTCGTTTGTGAGTGGTCTGCACTATGACGTTTAATGCGATTTTTACAGGCTAGCAGGCATTAATCCAGATGCCCGCGCAAAACAGACACAGGTTCAGGCATGAAAATAATAATTCTGGGTGCCGGCGTTGTTGGCGTTACCAATGCGTACTACCTCGCCCAGCAGGGCCACGAAGTCACCGTTATCGACCGCCAGGCTCAGCCTGCGCTGGAAACCAGTTTTGCCAATGCCGGGCAGATCTCGCCGGGTTATTCCGCGCCGTGGGCCGCACCGGGCATCCCGCTGAAAGCGGCTAAATGGCTGCTGCAGCAACATGCACCGCTGAAGGTTCAGCCGCTGCTGGATGCCAAAATGTGGGGCTGGATGGTCAAGCTGCTGGGTAACTGTACTGCCAGCCGTTATGCCGTCAACAAAGAGCGGATGATGCGGCTGGCCGAATACAGCCGTGACTGTTTTGTTGATCTGCGCCGCGAGCTGGATATCGATTACGACGACCGCACCCAGGGTACGCTGCAGATTTTCCGCACCGATAAGCAGGTCGCGGATGCCGCCAAAGATATCGAGGTGCTGGAGCGCTGTAATGTGCCGTACCAGCAGCTGGATACCGCTGGCTGTATCGCCGCCGAGCCTGCACTGGCACGGGTAAGCGATAAGATTGCCGGTGGCCTGCGCCTGCCGGGTGATGAAACGGGCGACTGCTTTGTCTTCACCCAGAAGCTGGCTGAAATTACCAAAGCCATGGGCGTTGAGTACAAAATGAATACCCATGTGCTGGGCCTTGAGAGCGACGGTAGTCAGATTACCGGCATCAAGACCAGCGCCGGGATCAAAACGGCCGATGCCTATGTGGTCGCGCTGGGCAGTTACAGCACCCCGCTGCTGGACAAAGTTGGCGTGAAGATGCCGGTGTTCCCGGTTAAGGGCTACTCGCTCACGTTGCCGATCACCAACCCTGACGCTGCGCCGGTCTCTACGGTGATGGATGAAACCTACAAGGTTGCTATCACCCGTTTTGATGACCGTATCCGCGTCGCGGGCACTGCCGAGCTGGCGGCGTTCAGCGACGAGCTGCTGGACCAGCGCCGGGAGACCATCTCGATGGTGGTCAACGATATCTTCCCGGATGGCGGTGATCTGTCCCAGGCAGAGTTCTGGACTGGTCTGCGGCCGATGACCCCGGATGGTACGCCGGTGGTTGGCGCAACCCGTTATCCGAACCTGTACACCAACAGCGGCCACGGCACTCTGGGCTGGACCATGTCCTGCGGCTCCAGCCAGTTGCTGGCAGATCTGATCTCCCGTCGCAAGCCAGGTATTGACCCTGCCGGGCTGGATATGAGCCGTTACGTCGCCTGAATCTGAATTTATTACGAGGAGTTTTACATGGAACCGTCTATGGACATCCAGCGCTTTGAGACCGGCCAGCGTATGAGCCGTGCCGTTATCCACAACAACACGGTTTACCTCTGTGGCCAGGTGGCGGCCGATGCCAGTGCGGATATGGCAGAACAGACCCGCACTACCCTGGCGAAGGTTGATGCATTACTGGCCTCCGTGGGCACGGATAAAAGCCGGATGCTGAGTGTGACCATCTATGTCAGCACCATGGCGCTGTTTCAGGAGATGAATGCGGTCTGGGATGCCTGGGCACCTGAAGGTGCAGCACCGGCTCGTGCCTGTGTCGAAGCGAAAATGGCCCGGCCAGAGCTGCTGGTTGAAGTGTCGGTGATCGCAGCGGTGTGACCGTCTGAGCCCGCCTGCCGGGCGGGCTCAGTTGCCTGCCCGGCGCGTTCTTTCCCCCCGCTGCAGCGCTGCTGCACCTGTCCGTTCTCTTCTGATACCTCCTCCCTCTTTTTTAGAACCGACTATATTCTTTCTGCAGACCGCTGTTGTTAGCGGTGGCGGCCGAGATCGTCCGGTGCATGATTCTGGCCATATTTAAACGATTGCTAACGGGCTACAATGGGCCGTGTTTCAAACAGCGTCGTTGATAGTTGTACAGCGGCCCGGTGATCAGATGACAGGAGAGCATAGTGGATACCGATCAGCAGAAATGGGATGAGCGCTACCGTACAAAAGCGCTGGTGCTGCCCACCCCGATGCCTTTTGTCAGTAACTCGCTGTCATTGGCACAGCCTGGTTGCGTGCTGGATCTGGCCTGTGGTGATGCGGCCAGTGCGCTGTATTTTGCCCGTCGCGGTTTTGATGTGGTAGCGGCGGATATCTCTGGCGAAGCACTGGAACGGGTACATTACTTTGCCCGGATGCTGGGGGTGAGTATTCGTACAGTACAGCTGGATCTGGACTCCGATGACTGGCTGGATATCCTCAATGAGGTGCACCCGGGCCTGATCAACAACATTGTGGTGACGCGCTATAAGCCCAGCCAGGCGTTATGGCACCAGCTGGCGCAGCGGCTGGCCCCGGAAGGGATGCTGATGCTGACCACCTATAATATGCAGCAGCACCAGTTGCATGGTTTTAATGCTGACTACTGTCTGCAACCGGCGGAGTATACCGGGGTCGACCCGTTGCTGAGCCTGCGTTACAGCGCTTCGGTTAAAGACGGTGATGACCGCCTGGATGAGTATATTTTCTGCCGCCCTGATGGGGCCTGAGCCGGGCCACTCACACTGTGCTGATTCCGACTCACTGCTACTGCCATTATTCGGATGCCCGCTATCTCGCCGGGCATCGTTCCCTGTGCTGCTATTAGCGCTGCTATAAAGCGCCCCGTTATAGCTCTGTGTTTGCTGCGTGTTGCTCGCGCCTGATGTTGCCCCTTACGGTTTTACCCGGCTGACTTTAAAGGCCGGTTTCACTGTCACTTCCCTCCTGCAATGCCATGGAATTCATCCTGTCTGTCTGTCTTTATACTGATTAGTAACTTTCCAGTGTGTTTTTAAAGGCTGGCTGTAACCCTGGCTGTAACACCCGTGGCAGGGCCTTCTCTTCTGGCTCGCTCACCTGGCACGCTCCTTGTAATAAACCTTCATCTGGATCGAACATTCAATGAGATGAGGGTGGCAGCCATGGCAGCAAAAAAAGTACTGATACTCGGGATTGGCAACATTCTCTGGGCCGATGAAGGGTTTGGCGTGCGCGCTGTGGAAGCCCTCAACCGCGATTATCAGTTTGCTGACAATATCACCCTGATGGACGGCGGCACCCAGGGCATCTATCTGGTGCCACATGTGCAGAAAGCCGATGTGCTGCTGGTGTTTGACGCCATCGACTATGGCCTGACACCGGGCACCATGAAGCTGATCTACAACGATGATGTGCCCAAATTTATGGGGGCCAAGCAGATGAGCCTGCACCAGACCGGCTTTCAGGAGGTACTGGCACTGGCCGATTTCACCGGTGACTACCCGCAGGATCTGTTTCTGATCGGCGTGCAGCCGGTCGAGCTGGAAGATTTTGGTGGCAGTCTGCGCGCGCCGGTGCGGGCCCAGCTGGCCTCGGCGGTGACAACGGCGCTGGGATACCTGGCGCAGTTTGGTGTGGTGCCGCAGCGCCGTGCGGTGCCGCTGGCCAAAACCACCCTGGCCCCGGATGAACTGGGGCTGGCTGAATACGAAGCGGGTCGGCCTGCTGAACAGGACGCCTGCCGGATTGGTGATGTGCGGGTGCTGAATCAGAACCTGGCCCCGAACCTGCCGGACGAGCAAAGCTGATGTGTATCGGCATTCCCATGCAGGTCGTCGAGCCTCAGGGCAATTATGCGCTGTGTGAACACCAGGGCCTGATAGAACGGGTGGATATGGTGCTGGTGGGTGAACAGCCCGTCGGCAACTGGCTGTTGGTATTCCTGGGTGCAGCCCGCGAGGTGATCAGCGAACAGCGTGCCCATCAGGTGCAACAGGCACTGGCGGCGCTGCGGGGGATTCAGGATGGCACCGTGACGGATGGCCAGACGCTGGATGCGCTGTTTGCCGACCTGCTGGAGCAGGAGCCACAACTGCCCGCACACCTGCAACCACCGCAATCCTGAGCCGGTCAAAACGACAATAAAGAGAGAGTGCTATGTCTTCGCCACTGATCGATCATTTGCTGGAAAACCAGGGCTATCCACTGCTGGATCAGCACAGTTTTGATGACTGGGTAGCTGCTAAACCGTTCAGCCTGCTGTTTTTTACTGAGGAACCCAAACGCTTTCCGGAGTCCAATGATGTAGCGGTGATCCTGCCGGAGCTGGTTAAGGTGTTTCCACAACTGAGCCCGGCGGTGATCAGCCGCGACAGTGAAAAAGCTTTGCAGGGCCGTTACAACTTCAGTCAGTGGCCGACCCTGGTGATCCTGGCGAATGGCCAGTATCTGGGCCAGATCAGCCGGGTGCAGGATTGGGATGCCTATCTGCAGCAGCTGGATCGCATCGTTAAATTAATACCAACCCGCGACCCCGGCCAGGCCTCGTCTGTGCCATCGCCGATCAACGCTTGCCAGCAGGGAGGTTAACCTCATGTTTGATAAAGCTATTCCACTGATGAACGTACCGATGGGGCCGGGTAGCCAGCAGGAAGCAGAAGATGAGCAGGTGCTGGACTACATGCGCATGCCCTCGGAGATGAACAGCTACGATATACCGCTGCTGCCCGAGGCCGAAGAGGCGCAGCAATGCCCCGGTGCCGTGGCTCTGCTGGAACGTCTTCAGCAGGCGCTGAACAGTTACCAGGTGGGCGAGCCCAGCCAGACGCTGGCCATGGGGGAGCTGACGGAAGCGGACCAGGACCTGCTCAACCAGATTCTGGGTGAAGGGGAAGTCAGCCTGGTCTGTGAAGGTGAACCACGCATTCTGGCCCAGGAAACCGTGCTGGCCGGGGTCTGGCGATTACGGGTGCTGGACCGCGACGGCAACAGCCTGGATGAGCGCATCGAGGTGGCCGATATTCCGACCCTGGTGCGTAACCAGACCTTCCAGCAGGCCCAGCCACTGGTCGTCGCGCAAGATGAACTCAGCCCCGAGCTGCTCAACGTGCCTTCAGTGCTGGCCGAGCTGGCGGAGCAGTGTCAGCGCTGGCAAAGTGACAGTGACCCCCATGTGGTTAACCTGTCGCTGCTGCCATTCTCTCCGGCGGATCAGGCTTTTCTGGCGCACAAACTGGGCGCAGGCCCGGTCACCATTCTGTCCCGTGGCTATGGCAACTGCCGTATTACCAGCACTACCATCGCGCCGTTGTGGCGGGTGCAGTACTTCAATTCCACGGACCAGCTGATCCTCGATACCCTGGAAGTGGTGAACGTACCGGCGGTGGCCTGCGCCGCTCAGGAAGATCTGAACGACAGCGCCGAGCGGCTGACCGAAATTCGTGAGGTGCTGGTATGAGCCTGACTAACGCCTTTGAAGGCAGCTACTTGGGCAACAATAACGCCCTGAGTGCGGACAGCCAGCTGGAGTGCAAAATCTGCTGGTATGTTTACAAACCCGTAGACGGTGATCCGGTCTGGCAGGTCGCCCCCGGTACCCCGTTTGCTGAACTGCCTGACCACTGGCGCTGCCCGGAATGTGACGGTGAGAAAGTCCAGTTTATGTTACTGGCACCCTGATGACAGCGGCGCAGGGGCTGACGCCAGAGGTGCAAGTGGCGCTGCTACGCCAGCAGGTCTGCGCCCGTTATCAGCAGATTGAGCAGCAACGCATGGCCGGATTACCGCTGCTCAACCCTGCGCTGGCGGTCGCCTGCTGTGGTTTTGAACTACAGCTCACACTGCAGCAGCGGCCACTGGGCATCCTGATCACCCCCTGGTGTATGAACCTGATGCTGCTGCCAGCAGCGGGGGAATGTTGGGATCACTGGCCGGTCGGTGCCAAACAGATGATTGACCTGCCCTCGGGCTATTATGAAATTATCCACGGTGACGATGTAATACTGGGGCGTTATGCCGCCTGCTCGCTATTTTCACCGATGTTTGAATTTGCCGATCAGGCTGCCGTGCTGACCACTGCCGAGTCGATTCTGACGGCACTGTTTGAAGCTGACCACCAGGCGCCCAGTGAGCGGGTATCGGCCATGATCGAGGATGATTATGACGAATCAACATACGATTTTGAATCATCAGAGTTTGACGAATCTGTTGCAGGTATTCAGTCAGAACCCGCCGCACCAGCAGGCCTGAGCCGTCGTGATTTCCTCACCGGAGGGCGGCGGCGATGAACCTGGCAGGCGCGCTGACCATTGAACTGAAATTACAGCAGCAGACGATTTCGGAACTGGAGATCCGTTCCACTCGCCCCCGTTCAGCAGGACGGCTGTTTCGGGGGCGGCCCATTGGCCAGGTGGTACGCCAGTTGCCCCTGCTATTTTCTCTCTGTGGCCTGGCCCAGCAGATTGCTGCGCTGACGGCGGCAGAGCAGGCGCTGGGCTACGAGGCCGGTGTGGCGCTGCGCCAGGCGCGGATGCAGCTGCTGCTGGCCGAGCAGGGTCGCGAACAGCTGTTGCGGCTCTGGCGCGACTGGCTGACGGAGGATGGCGCGCCGCTCAAGACTGAGGCTCAGGCAGCGTTGCTGGGTTTTAACCGCTTTTATGCCCGCTTGCTGATCAGCCATAAGCCTGCCTTGCAGCTGGCCCCGGTGGCTTTCAAGGCCCTGGCACTGCCGCCGCTGGAGCCGCTGCCCGCCCTGCTACAGCTGCCGATCAGTCTGCGGCTGGAACGGCTGCAGACTGGCCAGCCAGAGGATGCGCTGGACCACTGCCTGCAGCGACTGGAGCAGCGTTTTGCTGCGGTGCCACTGCAGCCTGGCTGCACGGCGTTACCCGTACTGAACGCGGCAGAACTACAACCCTGGCTGGACGCTGATTTCTGCTGTGCGCCGCAGTGGCAGGGGGACTGTTTCGAGACGGGTCTGATTGATCAGAAATTAATCTTGAATGATCAGAAAATGACCAAAAATCTGCATGGTCTAACCGTACGTTTTATAAAACTGATCTATCAACTTCAGCTTTTGCCAGAGCGGCTGCACAATCAGAGCCTGGAACAGGCGGCGCCGACGTTATCCCCGGGCACGGGTCTGGCGCAGATCCCCAGTGCCCGGGGGCGGCTTATCCACAGCCTGGTGCTGGACGGTGAGCAGGTGGCGGATTATCAGATCCTGGCCCCCACCGAGTGGAATTTTCATCCACAGGGCACTTTGCGCCAACAGTTACTTGGAGTGACCGTGGCCGACGCCCAACAGGCGCGGGCGCTGGCACAGAGATTAACTCTGCTGATTGACCCCTGTGTCGGCTTCAGCGTTGAGGTGACGGAACATGCATGAGATGTCGATTGCTGAAGGGCTGATTCAGCTGCTGGAGCAGCAGGCCGTGGCGCAGAATTTCAGTAAAGTAAAAACCGTATGGCTGGAGATTGGCCCGCTGGCGGCGATTGAAAGCCAGGCGCTGACCTTCTGTTTTGATGCCGTCAGCCGCCACAGCCTGGCCGAGGGGGCCCGGCTGGAAATTATCGAACTGCCCGCCACCGGCTGGTGCCTGGGCTGCTCGCAGGCCATTATTGTGCAACAACGCTACGACAGCTGTTCGCACTGTGGCAGCTACCAGGTACAGATTACCGGTGGCGAAGAGCTCAGAATAAAAGAACTGGAGGTGGAGTAAGTATGTGTACTGTTTGCGGATGTAGCGAAGGTGAAGTGCAGATTGAGGGCCATCACGGCCATGAACATGCCCATCAACACGGTCACAACGAACACCACCACGCGCCTGCTCACGCGCACCCGCCTCACCATCCGGGAGCGACGGAAGCACCGGCGTTAAGAGTCGACGGTGATAACCACCACTATGGCCATGGCGCGGCCCGCGCTCATGCACCGGGCCTGAGCCAGGCGCGAATGGTGCAGATTGAACAGGATATTCTGGGTAAAAACGACCAGTACGCCGCCGCCAACCGGGCCCGGTTTAGCCGCGATAATCTGTTTGTGCTCAATCTGGTGTCCAGTCCAGGCTCGGGTAAAACGACGTTACTGACCGAAACCATCCAGCAGCTTAAAGGGCAGCACAAGGTCGCGGTGATCGAAGGCGATCAGCAGACCGCCCATGATGCCGAACGGATTCGTGCCACCGGCGTGCCTGCCATTCAGGTCAATACTGGCAAAGGCTGCCATCTGGATGCCCATATGGTCGGCCATGCCATGGACGGGCTGGGCGAGCTGGACGGTGGGCTGCTGTTTATCGAAAACGTTGGCAATCTGGTTTGTCCGGCGGCGTTTGATCTGGGCGAAGCGCACAAAGTGGCTATTCTGTCGGTCACTGAAGGCGAAGATAAACCGCTTAAATACCCGGATATGTTCCATGCCGCGGATCTGCTGTTACTGAACAAAACCGACCTGCTGCCGCATCTGGATTTCGATGTGCAGGCCTGTATTGACTACGCCCGCCGGGTTAAACCGGAAATCGAGGTGATCCAGCTGTCGGCCCGTAGCGGTGAGGGAATGGCGCAGTGGCTGGACTGGTTACAGCGCAGACGTCGAGCGGTGATTGAGCAGCGGATCAGCGCCCTGCAACAGCAGATCGATCAGCTGAGTCAGTGGCTATGAACAGCTTTCAGCCTGAACCCCGGCCGCTGGTGCTTTGTGTTGATGACGAGCCGCGCTCGCTGGAAACCCTGGAGCGCACCCTGGATGAAGAGTTTGATGTACTCACCGCCAGCAGCGCCGAACAGGCGTTGACCCTGCTGGAAGGCCAGCCGGTACAGGTCATTCTCTGTGATCAGCGTATGCCAGGTATGACCGGGGTCGAGCTGCTCAGCCAGGTGCGAGATCGCTGGCCAGACACCGGGCGGCTGATCCTGTCGGGCTATACCGATTCTGACGATATTATTCGTGGCATCAACGACTCCGGCATCCACCAGTACATTACCAAGCCCTGGCACCCGGATGCGCTGATGGACACTCTGCGTGAGGTCTGTCAGCTGTCGCAGCTGCAACAGCAGAACGAGCTGCTGGCGATGGAGATGAAACTCACCGCGCCGCAGCTGCAGCGCGAACTGCGGGCGAAAAAACAGCAGCTGGCGCAACAGTTTCAGCTGGCCGAGATCCGCCGGGGGCTGGACAGCCCGCTGAACAGCATCTGTGATCAGGTGGGTCGTATCGCCCCCTATGATATTTCAGTGCTGGTGACCGGCGAGTCGGGCACCGGCAAAGAGCTGTTTGCCCGTGCCCTGCATTACAACAGCGCCCGTGCCGAGCAACCCTTTGTGGTGGAAAACTGCGGTGCCATGCCGGATGAACTGCTGGCCTCGGAGCTGTTTGGCCACAAGAAGGGCTCGTTCACCGGTGCCATCAATGATCACATGGGTCTGTTCGAGCAGGCCAATGGTGGCACCATCTTCCTGGATGAGATCGGCGAAATCAGCCCGGCGTTTCAGGTCAAACTGTTACGGGTGCTGCAGGAGCGCGAAGTCCGCCCGCTGGGTGAACAGCGTCGGCGCAAAGTCGATGTACGCATCATTGCCTCCACTAATCGCGATCTGGAAGAGGAGGTCCGGGCCGGGCGGTTCCGTCAGGATCTGTATTACCGGCTGGCCGAAGTCACTTTGCTACTGCCGTCGCTGGGCCGTCGACGGGGTGATATTCCACTGCTGGCTCAGCACTTCCTGACCCGCGCCCAGCAGGAGTTCGACAAGCCGGTGCGCGGCTTCAGCGATGAAGCCCTGGCCTGTATGCAGCGCTATAACTGGCCGGGCAATGTGCGCGAACTGCAAAATGAAGTACGTCGTATGCTGGTGCTGGCCGACGATGACTGGGTGGGGGCAGATCTGCTGTCGCCGCGAATCCTGCGCGCCGGGCCGGAGGAGGAAAGCGAAGCGCTGGATGCCATTGCCGGGCTGGATGGCAGCCTGAAAGACCGTATCGAAGCGCTGGAAAAACGTATTTTGCGTGAAGCGCTGATCCGCCACCGCTGGAATAAATCCCGCGCCGCCAAAGAACTGGGCCTGTCCCGCGTTGGCCTGCGGGCCAAGCTGGAACGCTACGGCATGGATAAAACCAGCCCGGCCCCGACGTCGCCGGCTGAACACTAAGAGGAAGCTGTTATGTGTCTGGGAATTCCTGGCTGTATTACCGAAATCGTCGATGCCGACCAGATGCTGGCCATGGTGGATGTGTCGGGGGTGAAGCGTGAGGTTAACCTGGCCTGCGTGCTGAGCGCCCCGGCTGACGCCGATCAGCTGATTGGCCGCTGGACACTGGTACATGTGGGTTTTGCCATGAGCCTGATCGATGAAGATGAAGCCCGTAAAACCCTTGAACTGCTGGCCGAGCTGGGCGAAATCGAAGAGGAGCTGGCCGCCATGCGTGACGGCGCGAGGTAACCCCCATGAATGATAATGATGATCTGCTAGGCGGCCTCTATCCGTTTATGGCCCCCACCGCCCCGGCCCGCAGCCGCGATAAATCAGTCGAACTGCTGGACTCGATCCAGCTGAAAGTGGCGGAAAGTCTGGCGGCGAAAACGGCTTTCTTCGAAAAATACAGCCAGCGGCTGGCTGAAATCGCCGCTGCCATTGCCGACAGCTATCAGCGCGGCGGCCGATTGCTGACGGCGGGTAACGGTGGTTCCAGTTGCGATGCCGCCCACCTGGCGCTGGAATTTATGCACCCGGTAACGGCAGGTCGTCCGGCGCTGGCGGCGATCAACCTCAGCCAGGACAGTGCCATGCTGACCGCCATCAGCAACGATATCGGCTTTGAACATGTACTGCCGCGCCAGCTGCTGGCGCTGGCCCAGCCGGATGATCTGCTGCTGGTGTTCTCCACCTCAGGCAACTCCGCCAACCTGACCCGCGCAGTAGATAAAGCCCGCCAGCTGGGCCTGACCACCGTCGCGTTTCTCGGTGGCGACGGCGGCGAACTGGCCCGCAATCCCAGTGTGGATCACCACCTGATCGTCGAAACCGACAGCGTACATCGCATCCAGGAATGCCATCTGGTCTGCTACCACATCCTCTGGGACCTGGTACACACCCTGCTGGCCGACCAGCGTGGCCACCTGGGCGAACACGGCCGCTAACCGCTGCAGCTTTTCGCTATTGTGGGGCCAGGGTAGCAGCGACGTCCCGTCGCGTCGGGGGTTGAGATGAATTCAGGTTATGCATTCCCACGCAGAGCATGGGAACGAGACAACACATCTGTGAGGTGAAAAAATGAAATTTGTCGATGAATTCCGCGACCCGCAGATGGCGAAAGCGCTGCTGGCGCAGATCCATGCGCTGGTCAAAGAGATTCCCCGTGCTCAGCACAAACCCCTGCAGATTATGGAAGTGTGCGGCGGTCATACTCATTCCATCTTCCGTTACGGGCTGGAGCAGCTGCTACCCAGGGAGATTGAGCTGATTCATGGCCCCGGTTGCCCGGTGTGCGTATTACCTATGGGCCGGGTTGATGATTGCGTGGCGATTGCCGAGCAGCCGGATGTGATTTTCACCACCTTCGGCGATGCGATGCGGGTGCCGGGTTCGAAGAAAAGTCTGCAGCAGGCCAAGGCCGAGGGCTGTGATATCCGTATGGTGTATTCGCCCATGGATGCGCTGGCGCTGGCCAAGCGTAACCCGGATAAAACCGTGGTGTTCTTCGGCCTGGGGTTTGAAACCACCATGCCCAGTACCGCGCTGACACTACAGCAGGCCCGTGCTCAGGGCGTGGATAACTTTCAGCTGTTCTGCAATCACATCACCATTATTCCCACCATTAAAGCGATCCTTGATTCGCCGGATATGTATATCGACGGTTTCCTCGGCCCTGGCCATGTCAGTATGGTAATCGGTCAGAAGCCCTATGAATTTATCTCGGCCCATTATCAGCGTCCGCTGGTGGTGGCCGGGTTTGAGCCGCTGGATGTGCTGCAATCTATCCACATGCTGCTGCTGCAGATCCGCGAGGGTGAAGCACGGATTGAAAACCAGTACACCCGTATTGTGCCTGAGGGTGGTAACCATCAGGCGCTGAAAGCGGTGTCTGAGGTGTTTGAGCTGCGGGAGTTCTTCGAATGGCGCGGGCTGGGTTCGATTGACCACTCTGGTGTGCGTATCCGCGAAAGTTATGCACAGTTTGATGCCGAGCGGCAGTTTGTATTGCCTAACCTGAAGATCGCTGATCCTAAATCCTGCCAGTGTGGTGAGGTGCTTAAGGGCGTGATCAAACCGCAGCAATGCAAGGTGTTCGGCAAACAGTGCAGCCCGGAAACCCCGCTGGGCGCACTGATGGTATCCACCGAAGGCGCATGTTCCGCCTATTACAGTTATGGCCGCATTGATGCGGTCGCCGTCTGAGCCAGGAAAACAGACTATGACGACCCGACCAAAACGAACCCTCAACGCCAGCGCGATCACCATGGCCCACGGTGCCGGTGGCAAGGCGATGCGTGATCTGATCGAAGATGTGTTTCTGGGGGCCTTTGATAACCCGGACCTCAACGCGCTGGAAGACCAGGCCCGCTTTGATATCGCGGCGCTGGCCGCTGAGGGTGGCCAGCTGGCGTTCACCACCGACTCTTATGTTGTTGATCCGATCTTTTTCCCCGGTGGCGATATTGGCAGCCTGGCGGTGAACGGCACGGTGAATGATCTGGCGGTCAGCGGTGCCATTCCGAAATACCTGTCCTGCGGCATGATTATCGAAGAGGGCCTGCCAGTGGCGGAGCTGCGCCAGGTGGTGCAAAGCATGCGGGCAGCGGCGGATGCCGCGGGTATCACCATTGTCACCGGTGACACCAAAGTGGTGCCACGGGGTAAGGGCGATAAGCTGTTTATCAACACCAGCGGCATCGGCGTGATTCCTCAGGGTGTGGATATCTCCGCCAGCCGCTGCCAGCCTGGCGACAAGGTGATTGTGAACGGTTTTATCGGTGATCACGGGGCTGCCATTCTGAATGCCCGTGGTGATCTGGCGCTGTCCGTCGAGCTGGAAACCGACTGTCAGCCGTTACATGGCCTGGTGCAGGCGATGCTGGCAGTCTGCCCGGATATTCATGCCATCCGCGATGCCTCCCGTGGTGGTGTGGCCACGGTGCTCAATGAATTTGCCGAAACCTCAGCGGTGTCGATCCGGTTGCAGGAAGACAGCATCCCGGTGCGCGATGAAGTGCGCGGTGTCTGCGAGATTCTGGGGCTGGATGCGCTGTACTTCGCCAACGAAGGCAAACTGGTGGCCGTGGTGCCTGGCGCCCAGGCTGAGGCTGTGCTGGCGGCGATGCAAAACCATCCGGCCGGGCAGGGGTCTGTCATTATTGGTGAGGTGCTCGAAGGCCAGCCAGGCCGGGTAAAAATCCAGACCTGTTTTGGCGGCGAACGTATTCTGGATATGCTGGTGGGTGAACAGCTGCCGCGTATTTGCTGACCCTTAGCTGTGCGTTTTTAACGCTCCAGGCGGTTGTCACACAGCCGCCGCGCCCTCCTGTTCTGGGTTTGTCTGGCAAACTCTGAGCGAAGTACTCACTTCTCTGCAACCCGGCTTATTAACGGGCGTCAGCTGGCTGTTATCGGTGGTGGGTTTGCAGCGTTGTCTGTGGTGTTAATAACTTTTCAGCATGGCAGCGAAAAGTAGGCTCCTCGGCTGGAATCTCAAGAATAAGGGACCGAAAACCGCTGCTGGCAGGTGGCTGATACGTATTAAAAATACATTCAAATAGTTATACACAGCTTCTGTGGATAATCAGTTGCATAAGTTTTGGATAGAGGTCTGGTAACCCTCTGCAGGGTCCGTTATCTGCAGGGTACAGAATATTGGTTAAATAATGACCAGTGCTGTTTTTTGCTGGATAAGTAATACCTGTCAAGCCGTTGACAGAAAAAATTTAGCGTTTATTTACGTGAGTATTGATGCTTGACAGTTTCACCGGGCACTATTTTTCGAAAGTGCTGTCTGTTGTGGACAGATTGTTGGATAAGCGTTGTGGATGAATTGTCTTTCAGCAATACGTCTGGCTGTTGATAGCAGGTAAAAAAAACCGGGCACAAGGCCCGGCAGAAATCAGTGTTTTGGATGGGTCTATATACCCTGGATATTCATCCTGAATACCGTCCGGCAACCTGGTTTACAGCGACGTAAGCAGACCTGCGCCAGTCAGTGCCATGGCGGCACCGGCGATGCGGGTCAGGGTCGGCACCTTGCTCAGCAGGCGCGCGGACAACGTGCCGCCAGCAAGGTGCAGAGTCAGGCTGGAGGCGATAAAGCCTGCAGCAAAGGTCAGTGCTGAGGCTGCGCCCAGTTCACTGCCGTGGGCGAAACCATGGCTCAGTGCGAACAGGCCAATCAGTGGCAGGCTCAGTGCGGCGGGCAGGCGGGCCATCCCCGCGATCAGCAAACCCATCACCAGCACGGAGCTGGCAATGGTGCCTTCAACCAGCGGCAGCTGGACACCGTTCACTGCGGTGATAAAGCCAGCCAGCAGCAGTGTCAGAAACACAGCGGGCACTGCCAGCTGCTGTTTGCCTTTCTGCATGGCGGCCCAGATGCCCACGGCCAGCATCGCCAGCAGGTGATCAAGCCCGGTTAATGGGTGAGCGAAACCTGCCAGCAGGCTGTTCTGTGCCAACGGGCCGGTGTGGGCCAGGGCTGGCGTGGCGCTGATCAGTAATGCGCTGGCAAGCGCGATCTGCAGTTTTTTCATTGATAGTCCTTCCTTTATATAGCAACGGGCGCCAGTTGAGGCCCGGCTGGCAGATGCCTGCATCTTGATTAAACTCAAAGCAATTGGCAGGCCAATTTAAAGATTCGGCGGCAAACTAGCACAGCGTGGGGCCCGGTTAAAGCGCAAGGCCATTTTGCTGGGTGACAGGGCTGGATACTGGGTTATCACCGTGGCGCATAGTTGATAATCAAAGGCACAGAGGGGGCACAGAACCCTGCGCTTTGGTCGTGGTGCGACATCCAGTCACAGCGGTTTACTGGAGGCTTCATGTTAGCCTTCGAGGTGACAAAATTTACACAAATTGTAAATGCAAATGATTCGCAAAAAGATTACAATGCGCCATTAGCGACTATGGGTAGCGATGACGCGCAGGGCCAGACGCCTGGCAGTGCTACCGAATTTGGGACATCAAACTGGAACTATCATGGGTATTTCGTTGTTAACCGGCCGCGGTGAGCGGTTGAACAGAAATGTGCTGCTGAGCACAACACTGTTGCTGGGTTCGGCACTGTTGCCGGGGGCGACTTTGCAGGCTGCGGATGTGGTGCAAAAGGCCACGGCGGCGGTGGTGAAGGGGCATCAGAAAGATGCGCGCTCACAGCAGAAGATCAATGCGCTGGATGAGAAAACCCGCGCCGCCTATGACGAATACCGGGCGATTGAGCGTCAGGCTGAGCTGGTGGAAGCCTATAACCGCCAGCTGGAAAAGCTGGTGACGGCGCAGCAGGGTGAGCTTGCTGAACTGAACCGGCAGATTACCTCGCTGGACCAGACTGAACAGGCGGTACTGCCGATGCTGTCGCGGATGGTCGAAATGCTGACCCGCTTTGTCGCCGCTGATACGCCATTCCTGCCGGATGAGCGGGATGAGCGCATTACCCGACTGGAGCAGTTACTGAGCCGGGCCGATGTCAGCCTGGCGGAAAAGTACCGGCAGATTCTGGAAGCGTACCTGATTGAGGTTGATTACGGCCGGACGCTGGAAGCCTATCAGGGCGAGCTGGCGATTGACGGCCAGTCACGTCAGGTGACTTTCTTGCGGCTGGGTCGGGCGGCACTGTATTACCAGACCCTGGATGGTCGGGAAAGTGCGCTGTGGCAACCGGCCCATGCGGAACAGGCCGGTCAGTGGCAGTTGCTGGCGAACAGCGAGGGCCCTGTGCTTGATAAAGCGATCCGTATCGCCTGGCAGCAGGCTGTGCCTGAGCTGCTGACCCTGCCATTGCCCCTGCCGGAGGTGAACTGATGTCCAGTCGTACTTTTATCTCAACGCTGATCCCAACGCTGGTCGGTGGCTTGATGCTGGCGCTGATGTTGCTGCCGTCTTCTCAGGCCCAGGCGGCAGAGAAGCTTGATAATCTGCTCAACGAGGTACGTCAGTTCCAGCGCGAAGATGTCCGTGTTGATCGCAGTCGGGAACAGCAGTTCGGTCAGGATCTGGCCCGTCAGCAGCAACAGCTGGATGCTACCCGTACCCGGCTGGCCCAGGCGCAGGCGCGTCAGGATGCGCTGAAAAATGCCTTTGATGGTAATGAAGTGCAGTTGCTGGAACTGTCTGAACGTTTGCGCACCCGCTCCGGTCAGCTGGGGGAAGTGTTCGGGGTGGTCAAGCAGAATGCCCGTGAACTACAGGGCCAGTTGCAGGACTCCATGGTCAGCGCGCAATTGCCACAGCGTACGGAACTGCTGGCCTTTGCCGACAGTAAACGCATACCGACGCTGCAGGAGCTGGAAACCCTGTGGTTTGTGCTGCAGCAGGAAGCCACAGAATCGGGCCGGGTTGCCCGTTTCAGTACTGAAATTATCGCCGCGGATGGCAGCCATCAGCAGGCGGATGTGGTTCGTATTGGTACCTTTACGGCGGTGACGGCACAGGGCCATTACTTGAATTACCTGCCAGCGTCTGAAGTGCTGGCGGAACTGCCACGCCAGCCTTCGCTGAGCGATCAGCAGGCGGCGGCGGCCTTTGTTGCCGGTAACGCTAGCGGCATGATGTTCGATCCGACCCGTGGTGCATTGCTGGGGCTGCTGGATCAGATGCCAAGTCTGGAAGAGCGGATTCATCAGGGCGGTTCGGTGGGCTATATCATCCTGGCGCTAGGGGCCGTGGGCCTGCTGGTTGCCTTGTGGCGACTGCTACGCCTGTTGCTGATCGATAGCGGGGTCCGCCGTCAGCTGAAAAAACCAGACCAGCTGTCTGAGCGCAATCCGCTGGGTCGGGTGTTGCTGGCGGCCGATAACAAAGCGCTGGCCCTGGATGAGCTGGAATTGCATATGGATGAGGCGATTCTGCGCGAAGCACCGTTGCTGGAACGGGGCCAGAACTTTATCAAACTGCTGGCGGCAGTAGCACCACTGCTGGGGCTGCTGGGCACGGTAACTGGCATGATTGGTACCTTCCAGAGCATCACGCTGTTTGGCACCAGTGACCCCAAGCTGATGGCCGGTGGTATTTCCCAGGCACTGATCACCACGGTGTTTGGCCTGATTGTGGCGATCCCGCTGCTGTTCAGCCACAGTTTACTGAGTAGCCGCAGCAAAGCCCTGCTGATGATTCTGCAGCAGAAAAGCCTGGGTGTACTGGCCCAGCGCCGTAGCCAGGGGGCGGAAAAAGCGGTGGAGTCTGAGCGTCATGCCGCTTGAATTAATGGACTTCAAGCTGGCGCTGGAGCAGTTCTTCAGCGCCGGTGGCTGGGTGCTTTACGTCATTCTGGGGCTCTGTGTCGCGCTCTGGACGTTGTTGCTGGAACGGCTGTGGTTCAAGTACGTCAGTTACCCTCGATTGCGCCGCGCTGGCCTGGCGCAGCTGGGCAAGGGGACCCCGGGCTGGCAGTGGCAGAGTGTGCAGTGTGATCTGCAGCTGGCGCTGGACCAGCAGATGCCACTGATCAAAACCCTGATTGCACTGTGCCCATTGGTCGGTCTGCTGGGCACGGTCACTGGGATGATCCAGGTGTTTGATGCGCTGGCGTTGAACGGCACGGGCAACCCCCGGCTGATGGCGGCCGGTGTCGCACGGGCAACTTTGCCGACGCTGGCCGGAATGGCGGTGGCGGTGAGTGGCCTGCTGCTGTTTAACCGGCTGGCCAGCTGGCGCGACAATCAGCTTCACAAATTACAGAGCCGTCTGCAGGAGAACCTGTCGTGAGAACACGTAAGTTATGGTCTTCCCAGCAGGAAGATGCCGATATCAACATGACGCCGATGCTGGATATCGTCTTCATCATGCTGATCTTTTTTATCGTCTCGACCTCGTTTATCCGTGAAGCGGGTATCGATGTGAACCGGCCCAATGCTCAAACCAGTGAGTCGCAGGCGAAAAGTGCGGTGATGCTGGCGATCAGCGCCAATAACGAGATCTGGCTCGACCGTCAGCAGGTTGATATTCGCATGGTGCGCCCGGCACTGGAGCGGCTCAAGGCTGAGCAGGCTGATATCAGCGTGGTGGTGCAGGCCGACGAGGACTCCACCACCGGCCAGCTGGTCAAGGTGCTGGATCAGTTGCGGCTGGCGCGGGTGGACTACGCCGTAGCCACCCGGTCAGGAGCGCACTGATTATGCTCCGCACCCTGGCGATGTTGCCACTGGCACTGGTGCTGTCTTTGACACTGTTTATCGGGCTGTATCAGCTGGCAGGGCTGGGCAAAGCCCAGCAACAGCAAGCCAGCGCACCGACCCAGTTTGATTTCCTGCAGGTGCGTCGCGACAGTGATGCCGAGATTCTGGAGCGTTCCAAACCGGAACCACCGCCAGAAACTCAGGCCGAGCCGATGCCGGATATGCCCAGTTTTGCAGCGGACAGCCCGGAACCGGTGGATGCACCGAAGCTGGAAGTGGAAATGCCGCATATTGAGCTGGGCCTGAAACTGGATATCAAACCCAGCCTTGAGGGGCTGAAGGCCCCGGCGATGCCATCCATTGACCGGAGTGCCATTGCGCTGGTGCGGGTGCCACCGCGTTATCCGCGTCGAGCAGTAAGGCGTGGACTGGAAGGGGCGGTTACCGTTGAGTTTACGGTCAATGCAGACGGCTCGGTCAAGCCCGGTACGATAAAGGTGATCAAGTCTGAGCCGCCAGGGGTGTTCGATAAAGCGGTGAAGCGTTCCATCCTGCGCTGGCGCTTTAAAGCGCGTACCCAGGGTGGTCAGCCGGTGTCATTCCGAGCCCAGCAGACACTTGAGTTCAAACTGGAGAAATAACCATGATTCGCGCATTGATGGTGTTGCTTCTCAGCATGAGCGCTCTGGTGCAGGCGGCTAAACAGCCGAGCCTGAATGCCGCTGAGTATAAGCAGCTGACCGCCGTACAGACGTTGATCGGCGAAGAAAAGTGGAAAGCTGCACGCACGGCGCTATATAAGCAGCAAGAAACGATGACCCGGCCCTATGCCAACGCGCTGCGTTTGCAGACCCTGGGCCAGGTTGAACTGCAGCTGGACCGTTATCCTCAGGCCCTGAAAGCGTTTCGCACGGCTTACCAGCTGGCGGTGCTGGATGAAGCACAGCAATTACAGCTGCTGCATTTGCGTGGCCAGCTTCAGCTGTCGCAGGAGCACTGGAAAGCCGGTGCCGCACTGCTGGAACAGTGGCTGGTTGAGGTGGCGCGTAGTGAAAAGTCGGGGGCGCTGGCGCAGACAAAGAGCGCCGCTGGTCAGCCGCTGGCCAGCCGGATAAAAGCTGATGACTATCTCTGGCTGGCACAGGCATACAGCCAGCAGGAACACTGGCGTAAAACCATCGACCGGATCCGGGTGGCGCTGAAAATGCGTCGCAACGCGCCGGAAAACTGGCATCAGCTGGAGCTGGCCGGGCATTTGAATCGTAAGAGCTGGAAATCGGCGCTGACGGTGTTGCGTCGGCTGGTACAGATGAATCCGAAAGAGTCCTACTGGAGCCAGATCGCCTCGTTGCAGTTACAGCTCAAACGTAACCGCCAGGCGTTGGCGACGTTGCGGGTGGCTTATGAGCTGGGTTACCTGAAAAAAGGCAGTAATCAGAAACTGCTGGCCCAGCTGATGTTGCAGCAGGGTATGCCTTATCAGGCGGCAACGCTGATGGAAACGGCGATGGCGGCGAAGAATGCTAAGCGTAGTGATAGCAATCTGCGGCTGGTGGCCAGTGCCTGGAGTCAGGCGCGGGAGCAGGATGCCGCACTGGAAAGTCTGCTGGCATTGGCCAAACGTAAGCCCAGCGCCAGCCTGCTGGGTCGGATTGCCCGGTTGCAGGTGCACCAGCAGCAGTGGGCGGCTGCGGAAAAAACCTTGCAGCAGGCGTTACGGTTGAAGGCGAAAAATCCGGAGCGGTTGTTGCTGTTACAGGGCATTGCGCGGGTACGGATGGAGCGGCTGGATGATGCCCGTCGTAGTTTCACCCAGGCGCAGCAGTACGCCGATGCCCGTGGTGTAGCGGAAAGCTGGCTTCAGTATCTGAGCCAGATTGAACAGAGTAGTTGAGCAGAGGATGTCCTATGGCCCCGTCATTGGAAGAACGTGTGCTGATTGTGGAAGACGAGCAGGTTCAGGCGCTGAGTCTGCAGGCAGCCTTGCTGGACAGTGGTTTTTACGTCATTGGCAGCACTGACCGGGGTGATGAGGCGGTGCAGATCTGCGCTGATCTGGAACCGACGCTGGTGCTGATGGATGCGGGTCTGGCCGGAAAAATGAAAGGTCCGGAAGCGGCGCATCAGATCCAGCGCCGGTTTAAAATTCCGGTGGTGTTGCTGGCTTCATGTCATGACGGTGCCTGTGTCGAGGCGGCCTGTGAAAACTGGCCTTTTGGTTATCTGAACCGGGCCTGCAAGGTCAGTGAAATGGTCAGTACGTTGCGCAGTGCCGTGCAGCAGGGTCGCGAACTGCGTAGTGATATGAGCGCGCCGCGTAGTGCGATCGCTATAAATAATGCTCGTTATCTTCAGGTTTCCACGCAGGCGCGTTATCAACTGTTTAGTGGCAGCCTGTCGACCCGGAATGCTCAGGTTCGATTGACCCCTAAAGAGCAGAAGTTTCTGGATCTGCTGGGGCGTAATCAGGGCCGGGTGGTACCCTTTGAGCGGATTTTCAGCGAGGTCTGGGATAACCGTATCGACGGTTTTCAGCCGCTGCGGATTCTGGTTCACCGGCTGCGGCGCAAATTGGGTCAGGGCGATGGTATCGAGAATATCTTCGAGATGGGCTACCGGTTAAACCAGCTGTCCCAGAGCGAGTAAGTACAATCTCTGTTATCTCGCCCGCTTTGCTGGCAATGCTCAGGGGCCGACGCTCGGCCTCTGCGCATTGTGATTACTGATCAGTGTGCAATCTGCCCGTGCCGGGCGTCCCCCATCATTTTCATAAATGACTGCTTATCCACCCGTAACAGGTGTTCGTGGTCGCCACATTCCATATAACAGTCGGCTTGCTGGGCCAGACTGTCATCCCAGACCACCGGTAACCGGTAGGCCTGACCCAGTGAAGGGATTGCCCCACTGCGGCAATCATCAAACATCAGTCGGGTGTCTTTTTCATGGGCGATATCCAGCAGGCGCTGGGTGGTGCTGTTCACGGCCCTGAGATCCAGCTGTTTATTGGCGGGAATCACCGCCATATAAAAGCCTTCATCGTCGGCCAGTAATACACCTTTGGCGACCTGTTTTGGTGGGATCTGTGCGGCAATCGCACAGCCCATGGCGGTTTCAGCGTAGGGGTGTTCGACGTTCTGCCAGTTGATCTGCTGCTGGCGCAGAAAATTTTCTACTCGCGGTGCAAGGGACATGGTACTGCCCTCCGTTGTGGCCCTCCGGCCAGGTTCGGCTCCCTGCCTTCATAGCTTAGTGCAGGATGAGCTATAGGTTAGAGGGGGTGAACGATGAAACGACGACAATTGTTGCAACTGCTGGCCAGCAGTTCGCTGGGTTATCCGCTATTGAGCCGGGCGCAAACCGATGTTCCGGCGCTGGTCCATCTGATTGAACAGACGCCACGGGATCAGCTGACGGAAAAAATTGTGGTGCTGATCCGTCAGGGGCTGGGCCGGGATGCCTTGCTGTGGGCGATTCAGCTGGCCGGGATGCGGCAGATTCAGCCCCGTCCGGTGGGCTTTAAATTTCATGCGGTGATGATGGTGGATGCGGCCCGTCAGCTGGCGCAGGGCGATAGCGGCCCTGGGGGGTGGGTGCCGATTCTGTGGAACCTGGACTATTTCAAATTCAGTCAGCAACGCAATATCGCTGCTGGTGGCTGGCAGCTGCACTCTTTTAATGGAGCGGTGCCAGCGGCGGACGAGTCGATGCAGCTGTTTACCCAGGGCCTGCAGCAGCGTGATGAGCTGAAGGTCGATGCGGCGGCGGTGGCGGTCAGCCGTCAGCACGGTCTGCATCAGCTGTTTGAGCCGCTGGCACACTACGCGGTGCGCGATTTTCACAGTATTGGCCATAAGTCGATCTACCTTTGCCATAGCTGGCGTCAGCTGCAGCGGGCGGGTGGCCGCCAGGCGGACTGGGTCTGTCGAGCGCTGGCCTATGCGCTGATCGCGGACGGCAATGTGGCGGCTCAGGATGCGCACTGGACGCGGCTGGACTATGCCGCCAATGTGCGTCGTGCTGCGCTGTTACCTTTATCTGCCTTGCGTGCTGGCACGGCCCCGGCAGTGACGGGCGAGCTGGTGCAGCTGCTGGGCCAGGCGTCAGCGGATGAGTGTTGTGATGCGGTGGTCGGCTGGTTGCAACAGGCACCGGTGCAGGCGGTGTGGGACGGGATTTTTCTGGCAGCGGCGGAGCGCGTGCTTCAGCAGCCGACAATTCCGATGCTGCACTGTGTGACGGTCAGTCATGCCATGGCCTGGCTCTGGCGGCAGAGTGCTGACTCGGCGAACCGGAACCTGTTGTTGCTGCAGGCGGTGGCCTATCTGGCCCGAATGCGTGAGCAACGCTGGGCAGGGCAGCCTGCCGGTGTGGTGCTGGGTGATCTGGTGGCGGACCCCCAGCCACTAAGCGCGGCAGAGCGCCGGGAGCGGATAGGCCAGCAGCTGGGCCAGCCGGGCAAGCAGAGTCAGTTGCAGCTGATGGCCTATCCTTATAGTACTGAGGGGGCGGCGCTGCGTAATGATCTGTTGCGGTTGTTACGGCGCAAATCCAATCAGGCTCACGATTTCAAATACGGCGCGGCGGTACTGGAGGTTATGGACTGGCTTTCCCCGAGTTACTGGCCAGTGTGGCTGGCAGCGACCAGTGTACTTTTACCTGGAGCAATGAAACCCGATAGTACTGAAGCGAGTCAGATAGAGCATTGGTTGGCAACATCTGAGGTGTAGTGATGCGATGGACATTACCCGATTCTGAACCGGGCATAGCGCAAGTCAATTATCTGTTTGAGTCGTCTTTGCAACGGCTGGACCGGCTCTTCGAACAGTCGGATTTGAACGATGAGGCTGTACATCAGGTTCGGCTGGAGCTGAAAAAGCTGCGGGCCCGGTTACGGTTGCTGCAAGAGACATTACCCGAAGACGCCTGTCGGAAAGCGCTGGCAGCGGTACGCCAGCTGTCCCATGATCTGGCACCGTTGCGCGATCATAAAGTACTACGCCAGACCTTAATCTCGTTACTGGACAGTCCAGGCCGAAAGGCGATGTTAAAACGGCTGCTGGCGGTGGTCGAACAACACCACCTCTGTGCGCGGCCGAGTCAGCAGCAACTGGTTGATGATCGGCAGCGCTTGCAGTTGCGGGTATCCGCAGCCGCGCACCCTCTGGTTTCCGGCAAACCCGATCAGTGGCTTAAACACAGTTATCAGCGTTGTCGTAAACAATGGCAGACGATCCGGCGCTGGCCAACGGCCAGTGATCTGCACCGCTGGCGGCGTTCGGTGAAAGAAATGCAGTACCAGCTTCGGCTGCTGGTGCCGGGGCAGCATAGCGGTTATCAGTCCCATCTGCGCCAGCTGGGCCAACGGCTGGGCGAACTGCATGATCTGCACGAACTGGAGCGCTGGATGGGCGAAACCTCACGCTGGTTCTGGCTGGAAGAGCGGCTGGTATTGAGCCAGGCCATTCGTCAACGTGAGTCAGAATTGCTGGCGCAGATCATGGCACTGGGTAAGCGTCTGTATATCCGTAAACCTGAGGCATTCTGTCGCTGGCAGCCAGCAGGATGATGCCTTTATACTGGCGGGCCTGAACAGGAAGGGTGAGGCCCATGAAATATCAGATTATTCCAGTAACAGCGTTTGAGCAGAACTGTACTCTGCTGTGGTGTGAACAAAGCCGTAAAGCCGCCGTAGTGGACCCGGGTGGGGATATTGCCCGTGTTCTGTCGATTGTGCAGGAGAAGGGGCTGGAGCTGGAAAAAATTCTGCTCACCCACGCACACATTGACCACGCTGGTGGTACGGCGGAGCTGGCACAGCGTGCGGGTATTCCGATTGAGGGACCGCATCCGGGTGATCAGTTCTGGATTGATGGCCTGCCACAGCAAAGCCAGATGTTTGGTTTCCCGGAAGTGGAGGTTTTCACCCCGGATCGCTGGCTGGGCGATGATGATACTGTGACTGTGGGTGGGCATACCCTGCAGGTGCTACATTGCCCAGGCCATACACCGGGCCATGTAATCTTTTTCCATCAGGGGTCAGAGCTGGCGCTGGTGGGAGATGTACTGTTTAACGGCTCAATTGGGCGCACTGATTTCCCGCAGGGTGATCACGATCAGCTGATCAGTTCGATCCGTAACAAGCTGTTCCCGCTGGGGGATAACGTGACCTTTATTCCAGGCCATGGCCCGGTCTCGACCTTTGGCCATGAACGCCAGACTAACCCCTTTGTTGCTGATCACCGCGGCTAGTGCCGCTGCTGATATCAGGCCTCAGTCGCGAAGGGGTGAGCTTTGCTGGTACTCCAGTGAGCCCATCTCGACCAGCCGGCTGAGGGTGCGTTGAAACTGAAAATTCAGCGCACCGCTGCCGGGATAGAGCGCTGCTGGCGGGGCCTCTGCTGAGACAATAAGGTTTACCCGGCGATCATAGAGTTCATCCACCAGGCTGATGAAGCGGCGGGCTGGATCATCCAGCGCTGACCAGCGTACTTCTCGGTCACCGGTGGTATTGGCAATGCTGCCATCTTCAGTCCCACGGGCTTTGATCTGCTCGCGCCGTTCACCATAGAACCGTGGTACCCCGCATAGCCATACACAATCAAACTGTTCCGCCAGTTCGATGTAGTCCATGGCGCTTCGATAGCCGGTACAGAGTTGTTCAAAACTGAAGCCGATTAGCCTTTCTGCCTCATCGAGTAGCAAGCAGTTAACGGTGCGCTGGCACAACTGGATGTCGGCCTGGCTGTTGTTTGTTTTGGGTAAGATAAACTCGTTTTCTGATACATCAAACCAGCTTTTAAGCGCGGTTAAATGGCGCAGTCGATGATCCTGCGGACCATCCAGTGGAATAATCTCCAGCTGTTGTTCAAGTAGCCTGATAGCGGGGAGGAAGCGGTCGCGATGCAGGCCGTCGGGATAGAGCCCCGCGGGCGGCTGGTTGGAGGTGACAACCAGGATCACACCGCGATCAGACAGGTGCTGGAGCAAGCGTCCCAGTAGCATGGCATCGCCAATATTATCGACAAAGAATTCATCAAAGCAGAGCACCGGAGCGCGGTGAGCAAAGGCGGCCGCCACCCAGCCTAGCGGGTCGGGCTGGCCTGAGGCGGCGCGCAGCTGCTGGTGAACTTCGCGCATAAACCGGTGGAAATGTAGCCGGAGTGTCAACCCGTCAGGCAGGGTGTCGCAGAACAGGTCCATGAGCATGGTTTTACCCCGGCCCACCGGGCCCCACAGATACAAGCCCTGCGGTGGTGGCGGGCGGCGTTGCCACCAGGCCGGTTTGTGCAGCAGCTGCTGGTGGAGCCGGGTCAGCTGGGCAATGGCGTTTTGCTGGAGCGGGTCGGCATTGAGCTGGCCGCTGTTCAGCAACTGCTGATACTGATCGTTGGGGGTACTCAAGCCGACTCCATCGGTGTGGGGTTAACGGTGCAGAATATTGACCAGCTCAACCAGCTGGGGGTTAAGCGGTTTGTTGCGATTGACGACGTGCTCCAGAGGCACGGCGACAATTTCACCTCTGTCGACGCCAATCATCTTGTCATTGTAACCGGCCCGCAGACAGGTAATAGCAGCGGCACCGAGGCAGGATGCCAGCACCCGATCATGACCGGTGGGGCTGCCACCGCGCTGAATGTGCCCCAGGATACAGACCTTGGCGTCCTGTTGATGGCCTTTGAGCTGTTCGGCCAGGCGGTAGGTGAGCCCGGCCTGCTGACCTTCCGCAACGACAATAATACCACTGGAACCGCGCCCTGCGGCATGGTCGGCAGCCAGCTGGAAGCAGATCGATTCGATCTGGATCGCAAAATCAGGCACCACGATCATTTCGGCACCACAGGCAAGGCCCACCTGGGTCGCGATGAAACCTGAGTTTCGGCCCATGACTTCGACCAGGAACAGGTTCTCGTGGGAGAGTGCCGTATCTCGGATTTTATCGATAGCATCCAGCGCAGTGGTCACGGCCGTATCGAAGCCGATGGTGTCGTCGGTACCGTAGATGTCGTTATCAATGGTGCCGGGCAGGCCAATGACTGGGATATTATGCTCTGTGGCCAGCAGGTGGGCACCGGTCAGTGAACCATCACCGCCGATGACGACGAGGCCGTCGACACCTTTTTCCTGCAAGATCGTTGCGGCCTGCTTGCGAACAACCGGATCTTTAAAGGCAGCACAGCGGTCGCTTTTGAGCAAGGTCCCGCCGCGTTGAACGATATTGCTGACATCACCCGCTTGCATTTCGTCCATGTCGCCAATAATCAGGCCACTGTAACCTCGCTGGACACCATACACACGGATGCCTGAATGCAAAGCCGCACGGACGACAGCCCGGATTGCGGGGTTCATGCCGGGTGAGTCACCGCCGCTGGTCAGTACAGCAATGGCGTTGAGTGAGCGGGTGGGTGTCAATGTGGGCAGTTTGTACATGGTGAGTTCCTCCGTCCCTGCAGACTATGGTCCGACTATGACAGTTTAAGGGAAAAATTCATCCCCTGGCGAGATGACGGGGCTATGCGCCTTTTTGGGGATGGTATGTCGCTGAGATTTCCCGATAATCAGCAGCGTGCTGTAAGCGGGCAATTGTCAGGCCCGACAGACGCCTGTAAGGGAATACTTGCATTAGCATCTGGACAGGGTGTAGGGCCTCTCTGTTATAGTCATCGTCGGTCAGCGCTGCTAAAACAGCCTGCCGGAATCTTCCAGTGCCTTTCGCAGGTACGGAATTACGCCATGTACAGATGGCAGGGCCGCCAGCAGCGGTACCTGTTGTAACAAGGCGACTTACCCAGTCGGACGGATCAATTTGGGGGCGTACCCTGCCTCTGTGTGCTGTCGGCACCTCACCATGGTGCTGCGCCAGTGTATGTTGTTACCGTTATCAGATTTGAGAACAGCCTCAGAATTGTTGTCTGTTTTCCCGCCTGCAGCGATGTCGGTGTAACTTCCCGATTTCTGGTTGTCAGTTGAGCATTTTTTGCGGGCATTTCACCATGGCTTATACAGTGGCTTATTATTGATACAGTGCTATCAGAACATCGCCATGGAACAGGGTTATGTGCCTGTTATGTCATATCGACAATTGCTGCAGGCACACAGGGCAGATTGGGCTCAGGGTAAGAAATAATCGTTTTCTTCTGTTGGTGATACCGCTGTATGCGTATACCAATAGAATCACCTGGTAGCTGCCAGGTATACAGACTCTCGCAAGAGTGGGTGCTTTGGTCGGCCGGGGGGCCGACCTTTTTTTTGCCTGAATTAAAGTCATCGTCGACCCTCAATAGAGATGTGGAAGCGTTAAGTATGCTGATCAGGTGGTTTTTTCGACCCGCAGCGCTGGTTTGAGCCCTGTTTATTCTGCAGAGACGTATTTCTGTCATTTATTCCCAAAACCCTGTTGACCCCCACGCTCAGATGCGTAGAATGCGCATCCTCGCTTGA